>ERZ795045.50-NODE-50-length-146549-cov-14.566706_pt1 | contig 146549 bp, 109 predicted proteins | sample MGYA00375129_ERZ795045 | MGnify/ENA primary metagenome ERZ795045 (study PRJEB30174, sample SAMN05720166) | activated sludge metagenome | isolation source: anaerobic digester from wastewater treatment plant | place: Japan | collected 2015-05-15 ...
GGTTCAAATCCAGTCGCCCCGATTCGCGCAAAGGCCTGTAACTCAAGGAGTTGCAGGCCTTTGCGTTTTTACGCCGGCCCTCGGAAGAGGCTGGTCGATCCGCTGAGTGATCGCCGGGGCGACGATCATTCGCAAGCGGCTCTCGCAGTCGCAAAGGGCGAGAGCTTACGGCCGGGCGGAGCCGTGCTTGCCGCCGACGCGGCACTCGAGATAACAACGGCACCAACGCCGGCGGGAGCTGTCGTTCGGTCGCCACTGTCTCGGACGAGAAGCGTACGAGTGTATTTTCACCGGCGGGACTGTCACTTGATGGCGATTTCGGGTAGAACGACGGTCAGCAACCGTGCTGGGTGGATCGCTGGCGCGGGCGATCAGATGTTGTTTCTCTGATTGCGGAGTACTCGATGGCAGATGGGGATCTGGTGGAGCCGCCCTCGGCAGTAGCGGCCGTGCAGGCGCAGAAGGTGCCGACTTGGCACCTCCACCGCCGGTTGTACGATTGGGTCTTGTCGTGGGCCGAGTCGAGGCACAGCGGCTGGGCCCTGTTTATCATGAGCTTCGCCGAGTCGAGCTTCTTTCCGATCCCCCCGGATGTGCTGCTCATGCCGTTGGTTCTGGGCAGCCGGCGGAAGTGGTTCCGGTTCGCCCTCATGTGCTCTCTCGCCTCCGTGTTGGGTGGCATCGCGGGCTACATCATCGGGTTGACCGTGTGGGAGTCCATCCACGAGACCGTCTATTCGATGCACATTCCGGGCATCAACGCTGAGAACTTTGACAAAGCCGGTACGTGGTACGCCAAGTACGACATTTGGCTGGTGGCTGCCGCCGGCTTTACGCCCTTGCCCTACAAGGTGATCACCATCTCGGCGGGAATGTTCAAAATCAACTTCCTGACGTTCGTGATCGCCTCGGCGCTCAGTCGGGCGGCTCGGTTCTTCCTGGTGGCAGCGCTGATGGGCCTGATCGGGCCGACCGTCAAGCCGTTCATCGACAAGTATTTCAACCTGCTATGCATCCTGTTCATGGTACTGCTGATCGGCGGATTTGCCGCGTTGAAGCACCTCGGGTGATGCGCGAGCTTCGGAGTGAGACGCGAGAAGTGAAGAGTGCGACGGATGCCGCCGGCCGGCTTCGGTTTTCGGGAGCGTGTTTCAGACGTCCCCGATTGCTCGAGGACGACTCGTGAGTCCCGCGACTGCCAAGCTGCTGTTGGACCTGGCTCGCCAGACGATCGTGGCGCGGGTGAGGGGCCAGTCGTTGCCGGCGCTGCCCGATCTGCCGGAGGGACCGGTCGAGTTCGGCGGAGCCTTCGTCACCATCCGGGTGAACGGTCGGCTGCGCGGGTGCATCGGCCGATTCCGTCCCGACCGCAGTCTGGCCGAGACCGTCCAGGCGATGGCCGTCGCCTCGCTCGAGGATCCGAGATTTCGCCACGCGCCGGTTCGCGTGGAAGAACTGAAGCGGCTGCACATCGAGATCTCGGTGCTCTCGCCGCTGGTGCGAACCCGCGACCCGTTGTCGTTGGAGCCCGGCGTGCACGGCGTGTACATTCGTCGCGGCTCGTATTCGGGCTGCTTTCTGCCGCAAGTGGCGACCGAGCAGAAGTGGGATCTGGAAACGTTCCTGTCCCGCTGTTGCGAGGACAAGGCGGGCCTGCCGCCCGATGCGTGGAAGGATCCGGAGACGGAGGTCTTTGCGTTCACTTGCGAAGTGGTGGAGGAGGACTGCGGCTCGAGTCCTGAGACTTGAGACCTGAATCCTCAGGTTTCGGATGCGAGTGTGTTGTTTAGCCCCGTCGCGTGCGACGGGGGAACGCGGTGCGAGGGGGAACGCGTCGCACGCAACGCGACAAAACGGCGCGCGGGACTGGGGTCAGCGCGATGCCGGGAAGCTGGTGACGGGGGAAAGGGAGTGTCAGGGATGATTATTTGGACGATCTTGCTGTTCCTGGTCGCTTTAGTCTGGTGCACACGGCACCTGGATATTCAACGCGCCAAACGGGAACAGATTCCGCTGTCTTCCCAGACCTACCCCGGCCCGCCGGAGGACGCTCCGTTCGTGAGTTTTCTCATCGCCGGCAAGGACGAGGAAGCGAACATCGAGCGAGCCGTCCGCAGCGTCCTGAAGCAGGACTATCCGAACTTCGAACTGATCGTGATCAACGATCGCAGCCAGGATCGCACGCCGGCCATCCTCGAGCGGCTCAAGGCCGAGGACACCACCGGCCGACTGCGGGTCATCCACGTGTCCGAGCTGCGTGAAGGCTGGTTCGGCAAGAACAACGCCATGCGCGAGGGCGTCGAACGGGCCCGCGGCAGTTGGCTTTGCTTCGGTGATGCCGATTGCAACCACACGTCCGAGCGATCGCTCAGCATGGCAGTTCGCCACGCCATCGAGAACAAGGCCGACTTCTTCTCGCTCCTGCCGCGGCTCGAGACGCATAGCCTGTGGGAGAGGATTATTCAGCCCGTGGCCGGGGCCCTGATGGTCTTCTGGTTCCATCCCCAGCGGGTGAACGATCCCAATCGGCCGGAGGCCTACGCCAACGGCGCGTTCATGCTCATGACCCGCAAGTGCTACGAGATGATCGGCGGGCACGAGCCGGTGAAGACCGAAGTGAACGAAGACATGCACATGGCCCGCATCTGCAAAGAGAAGGGCCAGAAACTTTTCGTGTGCCAGAACGCGGACCTGTACACGGTGCACATGTACTCGGGCTTCGGCCAGATCTGGCGGGGCTGGAGCCGTATCTTCTACGGCTGCTTCGGCACGTTCCGGCGTTTGCGTGTCACCATGCTCATGCTGCTGGGCACCAACATATTCCCCTACACCAGCCTGGCCATCGCGGCGGCGGTATTCGCGTTCACCAACTGGTTCGACGCCAATCCGAACTGGTATTGGGTGGGCGGGGCGGCCGCGTTTGCGGTCAGCATGCAGTTGTCGGTCATTGCCCGATACTACAAGCTCAGCTATACCAACCCGTGGCTGGCCCCGACGTTCATCGTGGGCGCTGTGATATGCATCGGCATGCTGATCAACGCCATGCTCAAGCTCAACGGGCGAACCACGGTGACCTGGCGAGGTACAACGTATCGAGGCGATACGGTGCAGCCGTCGGCCGAGCCCGTGGCAGGCCGGGCGGTCGAGGCCCGGTCGTAAGCGGCCAAAACGAGACAACGTGCGATGCTCGATTCCCTCCCCGATGCATGCGGCCACTTCCTGGCCCAGGCGACCGCCAACGAAGCCCAAGAGAAAGCCTGGGAATGGCTTGATCTCGTACGAAACCTCATCACGCAGGTGCCGCGGAACGTCTGGATTCTCATCATCGTTGTGGGCGTGACGTGGATCGTCCTTCGGAAGATCTGGTCGTCCGTCTGGCGGCGGATTCGCTTGAGTCGGCCTCCGCGCATTCACCCGGCTTTGCAGCGATACAACGTCGATCGGGCGGAAGTGCAGCGAAAGCAGCGCGAGCTGGCCGCAGGCATCGTGGCCACCTCCACGAGCAATCGATTGGCCGGCTATCGGTTGGTGCGGCAGGTGGAGGCGGTCTTCGTTGAGGGCTTTGCCTCGCCGGAAGACGCCCTGGTCGCGCTGAAGGCCTCGGCCGTCGAGCGCGGGGCCAACGCCATCCTCAACGTGCGGACCGAACACACCGCCGCCGGCCGCTGCACCGCCTCGGGAGACGCGGTGATCGTCTCGCCGTTGCCGGTGGCGTCAGTGCGTGCGTCGGGGGCGGCCCGGGAGGCGGAATGACGCGGAGACACGGCGACGCGGTGACGTGGCGAAGAGAGCCGCCGATGCACAGTTCCGGCTCCCTCTGCGCCATCGCGATCCTTTCGACAGGCTGTTGCTCGCCCAGTCGCAGGTCGAACGACTGCTCCTGGTAAGCCACGATTCCGCATTTGACGAATACCCGGTCCGACGGATCTGGTAAGCAGATTCAGCCGCAGACCGGGGGAAGAAGGAGTGGGTGGGGGTGACCCTGGTTGAACCCGGTGGCCCCTTCTCGGTGTGGGTCGCTCACTGCTTGCGAAACGAGTCGGCGGGGGCAAGCTCCGCCGCTCACAGCTCAGAGCTCACAGCTTATAGCTCGTTCCTTGATTGCTAGATACGGCAGGGCGGGAGTATAATACCCGATCAGGGAAAGGCCTGTTGGGAGACAGCGGTCGTCCTCCAGCCCAGCCTTTCGCAAGTGGTTGCCATACAAGCAGTACCGACGCCTATGGTTCGCAAGATCCGCCGTGACAACCTGCGCTCGCGGGCTTTGCACCGAGGCATGGACGTGTCGTTGAACTGGCTGGCCCTCCTGCTGGCCTACGTGGTCAAGGAGGGGCTGAGCCTCGGCATCCCCACCGAGCCGCTGACGACGCAAGTCGTGGTCCACACCGGTGTGGTCGTGGCGTTGATCTGGCTGGGGGTGGCCAGCGCACTGGAAGTCTACACCTACAAGCGGCCGCTGTTCTCCGAGATCGTCCTCCTCATTGCCACGTTGGCCGTCACCATCGCCTTCTTTAACACCTACGTGTACTTCAGTCGGATTTTCGTCTACCCCCGTATCGCCGTGGGGCTGTATGCGGTGTTCGGATCGGCGCTGTTGGCATCGTCGCGGGCGATCAAGCACTCGGTCCAGCGGGCACTGCATCGGCGAGGCTACGGCATGCGGCGGGTGCTCATCATCGGCACCGGGCCCATTGCTCGCCGGTTGGCGAGGAGCTTTCGCCGCAACCACGCCCTGGGCTATCAGTTCCTCGGCTTCGTGTCCGAGCATCCCGAGCAGGGCAAGGATGTGATCGGTTCGCTCGAGAACCTGGAGCGGATCCTGGACGACACACACGCCGAGGAGGTCATCGTGGCGCTGCCCGGCGACCAGCACCAGCGGACGCTGGAGATCGCCGAGCGCTGCCAGGACCGCCACCTGCGGCTGCGGATCGTGCCCGACGTGTTCGATGTGGTGATGATCCGGGCGACGCTCACGGAGATCGACGACATCCCGCTGATCGGCCTGCGGGACCCGGTCATCACCGGCTATCAGAGCGTGGTCAAGCGGGTGTTCGACATCGCGGTGGCGCTGTTTTGCCTCATTCTGTCGTTGCCGGCGTTCATCATCATCCCCATCCTGATTCTGATCGATTCGCGCGGGCGCGGGCCCATCTTCTTCACGCAGGAGCGAGTGGGCGAGAACGGCAAGCATTTCCGAATGTACAAGTTCCGCTCCATGGTGCCGGACGCCGAAGAGCGGCTGAGCGAGCTGGTCGATCTGGACAACCTGCCCGAGCCGGCATTCAAGATCATCGACGATCCGCGGGTGACGCGGGTGGGCTGGTGGCTCCGTCGGACGAGTCTGGACGAACTGCCGCAACTGATCAACGTGCTCAAGGGCGACATGAGCATGGTCGGTCCGCGGCCCGAGCAGGTGGATGTGGTTCGACACTACAAGCTGTGGCACCGCAAGCGACTGAGCATCAAGCCGGGGTTGACGGGGCCGATGCAGGTGAACGGCCGGGGCGTGCTGCCACTGGACGAGCGGATCAAGCTCGAGCTCATGTACATCAACCAATACTCCATTCTGGAAGACCTCAAGTACCTGCTCAAGACCATTCCCGCGGTGTGCCGGGCGCGCGGGGCGTACTGAGGAGTGCGCCGCCAGCTTGGGAGGCAACGGGCGGCGCCAGCCAAGTCCAGAGATAAACGACAACAAGATGGCATCCAAGCAGGGGCGAACAGGTTGGGGGTGGGCGGCCGCGACGGTGATCGTCGCGCTTCTGGCCGGCTGCGCGGGTGAAGAACAACGCCGCGTGAGCAAAAACTTGATGGCGGCGGGCGACTACGATCGGGCGGTCGAGGCAGCCCGCAAAGCGTTGGTCCAGGATCCGGAGAACCCGCGGTATCTGGACCTGTTGTCGGATGCTCAGACAGCCGCGGCCGATTTTCATTTCGAGCAGGCTCGCAAGCTGGCGGATGAGAAGCGGCCAAGAGATGCGCAGCACGAAATTGACCGGGCTTTGGAGTACATGCCGGCTCACCCCGGAGCCAACAGGCTCCTCGTGACCGTCACCCGATCGATTCGTCAATGCGAGGAACTCACCGAAAAGGCCCGCCAGGTCGCCGCACGCGAGCAGTGGGAAGAGGCAGTTCGGCTTGCCCAGCAAGCCGCGCAAATCGATCAGGGGAATGAAACGACTCGCGAACTGCTCGCGCACTATCAGTCCACGCTCGTGGCTCGGCACCTGGACAGGGCTCGGCTGGCTCTGGACGCCGGGGATGCCCAGGCTTGTCTGGACGCATGTGCCGATGCCAAGAAGTGGGATCCGGCTAACGCGCTAGCCGCCGAGTTCGAGCGGATGGCCTCGCAACTGTCACAAGCGCAGGCCTCGGCGAGCCCGCGACCGGCCATGCCGCCTCCTGCGGCTGTCACCCCGTCGCCGGCACCGGCGGCGACCGTGACGCCGAACGAGCCTGTCTTGGCGCAGATCGGCCAGCAGGCTCCGACGGTCGACGCGGGGATAAAGCCGGAGGCGCAGCAGCCCGTCGCGGCACAACAGCCCGTATCGCGCCGTGAGGATCAACGACTGATCACGGCCGAGCCCCTGCGATCGCGGCCCGCGCCGCGGACGAACGGCGCCGGAACGGGGAGCGTGGAGTCACGCTCCGGGCGGCCGGACTGGCGCATGCGTTCCACGCAACCCCTGGTGGAGGTCGGTCCTTCCAGCCGGCCCGTGAACGGGCCGGGCGAAGGTGTTCCCATTGCCGGCCGGATTCAGGACGCCTCGGTGCCGTCGTCCGCGTATACGGGAGCCGGAATGCGCCCGGCCGCACGCACCCAGCCCCCGGCCCGATCCGGCCAGCAGCAGGTCCAACATCTGTTCCGGGGCACGCTCAGTCGCGACGACCGTCGCTACAAGAAGCAGATCGCCGTGGTCGACGGCATCTCCATCAAGCTCAAGGACACCGATGCCAAGCCGCTGGATGCAGACTTTGAGATCGTTGCCGGCCAGTTCACGTCAAAGCCCAAAGACGTTCCCGTCGGAGGGAAGGTGACCATCCGCGGTGTGTCGGGTCGAATGTATGTGATGACGGTGGTGTGGATCGACGACGATCAGGAGACGGTGCATTTCTCGCTCGATCGGATCAATTCGGGGGCGAGCGAGTGATCCATCCCACCCAGGCAGCCGGCGCGGCGGTTGCTGAGAAGCGATCGTTTAAAAAAAACGGTGTAATTTGGCGAATTCGGCCGCACCGACGGGTTGTCGGACGGCAATCTGAGTCTTACGATAGGTGCCTTGACGAGAGTGTACCGCAGCCACTACACTTCGCGGCACTGAACCGCCAGCCAAGCCTCACGAGGGCAGGCAATCCGCAGACGTGACCGTGAGCGTGGCTTTGCTCCTAATCGTTACTATGTCGGCTGCGCAGACGAACCGGGTGTGAAGCTCCAACCTCGCGTGGCGGGTTGCGGCTGTAGGGAGACCCCATGACTGGCGGGCCGTTCAAGCCCATCCCTCCGAGCACGTGGCGCCTGGCCACACAGGGGATGGAACTGGCGGGTGCAGTGGCTGGGGGGTGTCTTCTCGGATACTGGATCGACCGGCACTTTGGTACCGCTCCTTGGGCACTGGTTATCGGGGCGAGTGTCGGTATCATCGGCGGGCTGTACAACCTGATCCGCAAGGCAGTGCACGAGTCGTTGCGTATGGCGAGCCGCAAAGATCGCCGGGCCCGGCCGCCGGGGGCGGAAGGACGCGACGACGACCGTTCTCCGCCCAAGGCGGGTGGCGTATGACGGCGGATGAGCGGCGCCGGCGACGGGCGTGGATGGAGGTGCTGGTCGCACCGTTGGTGGCGGTTGGTTTCCTGTGCCTTTGCGGGTGGAAACCGACGCAGGCTGGCGGCGGCCACGGGGCCATGGAAGCGATGTTCCTGGCCCTGAGCGCATTGTTGGCGGTCCTTTACGCGACGCTTCTGCCGATAATGCGAAGAATGGTCCACGCGGGAAGCCTGGATCGGCTTCGGCTGGCGTTCCGGGCGGCCGGGCAGCGGTTCATCCTCACGCTGCTCATCGCGGGAACCATCGCCTGGCTCGACCGGGTGGATCGGCGGGTGTTTCTGGTCTGGATTGCAATTGGATACGTCGTGCTGAGCCTGGTCGAGACCATCGCCCTGGTTCGGTGGATGAGAAAGACAGAGAAGCGAGCATGCACGTAGAGTGTCTGGCATCGGCGAATCCGTTGACGCACGTGGTCGATCACCCGTGGTACGTTCTCAAGGGACCGGGCCTGCCGGAATTGACGCTCATGTCGAACCACGTCTTCATGATGCTGGTGGCGGCGGGGCTGCTCATGCTCATCATTCCGCGGTTTGCCCGCGTTCCGGCCGAGGGGGAGGAGGTCGATCAGTTGACGCCTCGCGGCGGACGCAACGCGATCGAGACCATCTGCACGTTCCTTCGCGATTTCGTCGCCCGGCCCAACATGGGCGAGCACACCGACCGGTTCATCCCGTACGTCTGGACGGCCTTCTTCTTCATCCTCACGATCAATCTGCTTGGTCTGCTGCCACTCGAGCCCATCACGCGGTTCTTCTCTGGTTCGATCGGTTTGGATCATCCCATCTACGGAACGGCTACGGGCAATATCTGGGTCACCGCGACGCTGGCGATATGCACGTTCTTCATGATCGTGGTCAACGGGTTGCGGCTTCACGGCATGACGTACGTGAAGCATTTCTTCATGGGCCCCTTCCCGATCAATGTGGTGATCGCATTCCTGGAAGTGATCGGATTGTTCGCCAAGACCTTCGCCCTGGCGGTTCGTCTTTTCGCCAACATGATGGCCGGCCACATTCTGCTGGCGGTGCTGGTGAGTTTCATCGCCAGCGCGGGAGCCGTTAGTGCGATACTCGGATTCGGCGTGGCCGTCCCGGTGGTCATCGGCAGCGTGGCGATCACGCTCCTTGAGTTGTTCGTGGCGTTCCTGCAGGCGTTCATCTTCACCTTCCTGAGCTGCGTGTTCATCGGTCAGGCGGTGAACATTCACCATGAAGAGCACGAAGGTCACGAGGAGGCTCACGGGCCGCACGGGACGGAGGCGGCACACTAGAGAGAGAGGACGCGGCGACGCGGGAACGCGGTGACGCGGCGAAAAAGAAGAAAGCAGCAACCCTTGAAGAAGCGCCAGGCGATGCGAAGCACAGGGTACGACGAAGGAATTCAACCTGCCATGCTCGTGGAGTGGGACCGCGGGTCGTGAGGCTGAGAGGCGATGGCAGTCGAGGTTGAGAAAATGGGGCCGTTCCCGCCGGTCTCGACAGCAAAGAGGGTTTGGACATGAAGGCAACGGGTTTGGGTCTGTTGGTGGTGATGGGTTTGCTTTTCTTCGCGGCTCCGGCGATGGCCGCGGATGAAGCGGCCGCTGGCGCAACGGCCGGCGGGAGCAGTGGGTTCGTGCTTCTGCAGGACAAGGGTGCGGGCCTGTGGGGCGGCGCCATCGGCGCGGGCCTGGTGATCATCGGTGCGGCGGCGGGTATCGGCCGAATCGGCGGCAGCGCCACCGAGAGCATGGCCCGCCAGCCCGAGGCGGCAGGTTCGGTCAACACCATCGCTCTGATCACCGCGGCCATGCTCGAAGGTGCCACGCTGTTCGCGGTGGTGGTCTGCATGCTGGCGGTCTTCGGCTGATGCTGATGAAACCGCTCTGATTCGAGATGTTCGTGGGCATGCCCGTGCAACACGTGCGGGCATGCCCCGCAAAAGCCGTCCGGCGGGACGGCATGACAAGAACTGGCGAGGAATCATCCGTGAGGTCACGCACGCGCGCGTTCATCGGTCTCGTGAGCATCCTGGCCCTGGCCCCGGCCGTGTGGGCGGCGGATGCAGCCCATGGGGATGGGAAAATCAGTCCGTTTACTGGAGACCTCGGCAACGCGATCTGGACGCTCCTGATTTTCGGGCTGGTCCTGTTCGTTCTCGGCAAATTTGCCTGGGGTCCGATCTTGACCGGGCTGCAGCGTCGCGAGCGGTTCATCCGCGAGTCGCTGGAGACGGCCAAGCGGGACCGGGAAGCGGCCGAAGCGCGGCTGCGGGAGTACGAGCAGAAGCTGGCCGAGGCCCGCGAAGAGGCGAGCCGGCTGGTCGAAGAGGGCCGTCGCGACGCCGAGGTGACGCGACGCAAGATCGAAGAAGAGGCTCGCGCCGCCAGTGAGGCCATGATCGAGCGAGCCAAGCGCGAGATCGGCGTGGCTCGCGACACGGCGCTGCGGGACCTGTACGAGACGTCGGCCGAGCTGGCCACCTCAATGGCGAGCGGCATCCTCAGGCGGCAGATCACGCCGGAAGATCACTCGCGGATGGTCCAGGACGCCCTGGCCCAGTTACAGGGGCGAGTGGGCAGCAACGGCGGGTGAGCATGACGCGGCCGGCGAGCGACGGCTCCCGGTACGGCGAAAGACGGGGCGGCGGAACCTCGAGAGCGAAGCATGCCAAAGAAAGACGACGAATTGATGGCCTTGGCCGACGTGTATGCGGATGCCCTGCTGCAGGCCGCGGACGAGAAAGGCGAGGCCGAGCGGGTGGCGGCCGAGTTCGCCGACCTGATCCGATACCTGGATCGCGACCGGGATTTCGAGCGGTTTCTCACGGCATCGAGCGTGGACGACGATCCGCGGCGGGATTCGCTGGAAAAGCTGTTCCGGGGGCGGATGTCCGACCTGCTGTTGAACTTGCTTCAGGTGCTCAACAATCGCGGGCGGCTGGATCTGGTTCGCGTGGTGTACCGCGCCGTTCAACTGCGGATGGAGCGACGGCACCATCAGCAGGAAGTCGTGGTCGAGACGGCCATGGCTCTGACTGACGACTTGCGGCAGGCGATCGTCAAGCACGTGGGCGAGTACATTGGCAAGGAGCCGCTGCTCATCGAGCGGGTCGTACCGGAGTTGATCGGAGGCGTGGTCATCCGGATCAACGACATTCAGATCGACGGCAGCGTTTCGTCACGCATCCGCACGCTGCGACAGAAGTTCAGCCGGCGGGCGGTGGTGGAAATTCCCAGTGGTCGAGGGGTCGAACTGTAGGGCATTGAATTCGAGCGGGCTTGTTTGCAGGCCAGCATGACAGCAGGCGAGCCGGCCCGGTGCGGGCTGGAGAGTTCCGGATGGAGCGACCGTCCGACTCGCCGAGAAGATCCAACTGATCAGGACAGAGTTCATGAGATTCAAAGTCGATGAAATCGCGTCGGTCATCAAAGAGGAAATCGCGCAGTATCGCGGCGAGATCGATGTGGCCGAGGTCGGCCGGATCCTCGAAGTCGGCGACGGCATCGCCCGCATCTACGGCCTGTCGAACGCCATGGCCGGCGAGATGCTCGAGTTCGAGAACGGGACCATCGGCCAGGTGTTCAACCTGGAAGAGACGGCCATCGGCGCGGTCGTTCTGGGCGACTACCTCGGACTAAAGGAAGGCGACGCGGTTCGCGGCACGGGCCAACTGCTGTCCGTGCCCGTGGGCGAGGCGCTGATCGGGCGCGTCGTCGACCCGTTGGGCCGCCCGCTGGACGGCAAGGGTTCGATCGAGTCGCCGCACCGCCGTCCGGTCGAGACTCCGGCTCCGGGCATCGCCGAACGCCAGCCGGTGGATCAGCCGCTGCAGACGGGCATCAAGGCCATCGACAGCATGATCCCCATCGGACGCGGCCAGCGCGAGCTGATCATCGGCGACCGCAAGACCGGCAAGACCGCCATCGGCATCGACGCCATCCTGAACCAGAAGGGCACGGGCGTGATCTGCGTCTACGTGGCGATTGGTCAGAAGGAATCGACCGTCGCCGGCGTGGTGCAGGTGCTGCGCGACCACGGTGCGATGGACTACACCATCGTGGTGGCGGCCGGCAGTTCGGACCCGGCTCCGCTGCAGTACGTGGCCCCGTACGCGGGCTGCGCGATGGCCGAGTACTTCATGTACGAGCACGGCAAGGACACGCTGTGCGTCTACGACGACCTGTCGAAGCAGGCCGCGGCGTATCGCCAGCTGTCTCTGCTTCTGCGGCGGCCACCCGGACGCGAGGCCTATCCGGGCGACGTGTTCTACCTCCACAGCCGGTTGCTGGAGCGGTCGTGCAAACTGGCCAACCGCTACATCATCGTGCCCAAGTCCGCCCCCGCCGACACGAAGGAAGGCCTGACGCAGAAGGAATACATCGGCGTGCCGGGCAAGCACGAGGCCGAGCACGACCTCAAGGCGATGGGCCGCGACGACGTGGAAGTTCGCGTGCAGCCGGGCTCGGGCGGGTCGCTGACGGCGCTGCCGGTCATCGAGACGCTCGAAGGTGAGGTCTCGGCTTACATCCCGACGAACGTGATTTCGATCACCGACGGGCAGATCTACCTCGAGCCCGACCTGTTCTTCGCGGGCGTGCGGCCGGCGATCAACGTGGGTATCAGCGTCTCGCGCGTGGGCGGTAAGGCCCAGATCAAGGCCATGAAGAAGGTGGCCGGCTCGCTGAGGCTCGACCTGGCGGCGTATCGCGATCTGGAGGCGTTCGCGCAGCTCGGCACGGAACTGGATCCCGCCACGCAGCGTCAGCTCGACCGCGGCAAGGCCATGGTCGAACTGCTCAAGCAGGGCCAGTGCAAGCCGTATCACGTGGCCGACCAGGTGCTGAGCCTGTTCGCGGGCACGCGCGGATTCTGCGACGACCTGCCGATTAGCCGGATTGCGGAGTTCGAGACGCGACTGCTCCAGCACATTCACGACGAGTTCCCGGAGGTGCGGGAAGAGATCATCCGAACGGGCGATCTGTCGGATGCGTTGGCCGAGAAGCTGCGGGAGATCATCAAGAACTTCAAGCAGCGTTTCGTGGCCGAGAACAAGTAACGGTCGGAAGTGACGTAGCGGCGAGCGTGCGGCGTGCTGCGTCGCCGCCAGCCGCTATAGGCGGACGGCTCATCGGATCAGTTGGAGATCGACGACCCGACGGTTTTCACGGAATGGCAGGACAATCGCCGGCATACCTGACCTCCGAGCAGTTTGATTCCCCGACGTTCGGCGCTCGAATGGCGGCCGGCGGGGCGGTCCTGGTGGTGCTGGCGGCAACGCTCCTGCAGATTTCCCGCATCGGCGGGCTCCAGCGAGAGAGCATCGCCAGCTTTGCCTACACGCAGGATGAGGCGTACGAGCAGCTGGTGATTGGCCGTGAACTGGCGGGCGTGGCGGGTTCGCGGTCCGAACGGTTCGGCGACGCGACGCCCCTGACAGCGTCGGCTTCGCCGGGCTGGTCGCTCCTGATGGCCGTGCTCCTGGGCTTGCGGGTTCTATCGCCGGAGGCCGGGCGAAGTCTGGATGAGATCGCCCTGGTACCGCTGGTGGTGAACCTGGGGGCGGCCGCCGTGCTGCTTATGCTCGCCGGGCATTTGGTGCGTCGCGAGATCCGCAGCGGCTTGTGGATGTTCGTGATCCTGGTGGGCATGGCCCTGCTGATCCCCGTGCCGCCGCTGGCGCTGACGGGCATGGAACACTTGGCGCACGCCGTGCTCTTGCTGGCGGCGGTGGGTGCCGGGCTGCGGGCGGCGGATTACGAGAAGGCCTCGGTCGGCAGGACACTGCTCGCGACGGTGCTGATCTTCCTCAGCGTTTCGCTGCGGTACGAAAGCCTGGCGGCGCTGCTGGGGTTGGTGCTGTGGGGCTGGATTCAGCGGCGCTCGGGACGACAGGTGTGGCCGTTGGCGGCGGGTATCGCCGCAGTAGCGGCCGTGAGCTTGCACCTGGTCCGTCACGGCGGATCGGTGCTGCCCAACCCCGTCCTGGTGCATCTGGGCACGGTGTTCGAGGGCGGCTGGCGGAATTGGCCCACGAGCGTGCTCGAGCACGCGATCGAAAACCTCAGCCGCGTTCGCGTGCCGTGGATGCTGTTGATCGTGGGCACGGTGCTGCTGGCGGGTTGGCGCGGGCGGACGCATTCGCCGGACGTGTTCGAGCGGCGTCGCGTGGGTTGGCTGTTCGTGTTTGTGGTCGCGGCCACGTGCCACCTGCTGGTGGGCCCGACGGACACGGAGAGTTTTCGACACGTTGCGTACTTGATTCCGCTGGGCGTGGTGGCCATCGCTCAGGCTGCCGCAGCCGGCACCGTCGAGGATCGCGGGCGCTCGGTTCAGCCGGCGGGCGAAGGGGTGACCGCGGATGAACGTTCGGCCGTGACAGCCGCGCCACAGCCGTGGCGACGAGGAGCCGGGCTGATCGCCGTGGCGGCACTCGTTTCGATGGGCCTGGTGGCGCTGCCGGCGATCGATGCATTTTTCGATGCATCGCAGGCGGCCCGAGACGCCTATATACGCAATCGGCTCACCGCATCGTTCGTGCGGACGTACTACGGCGAAAGCGCCGTGGCGAGCAACGAGGTGGGGACGCTGAACTACGAGACGCGGGCCCGAGTGGTGGATCTGTCGGGCCAAGCGAATCAGGCGGTGGCACTCGCCCGGCTGCACGGCACGTACACCGCTGACGCCGTGTCGGAGATGGTCGATGCGGCCGGAGCGCCGGTTGCTCTGCTTCTCGGAGACGCCGGTGAGGTGCCCGTGCCGCAGAACTGGAAGCTTCTGGGCGGCTGGCATCGCGCCGGAGCCGATCGCCGTTCCGCGTCGGCCGTGCAATTGTACTCGGTGAGCCCGGACCTGGAGACCGATGCCCGCATGATCCTCCGGCTGTTCAGCGAGGGGCAGCGACGCGGGATCGAGTTCTGGTTCGTCGAGGACGATGCGTTGCCCGGGACGCGGCCGGAGGCGCTCCAGGTGGACGGTGCTCGGGAAACGAACGATCGAGAGCGTCACGAAGGCGCTTAGCTGGGAGAGCTCTGGATGACCAGGCAGTCCGGTTCGCCGGGTTGCCGTCGAATCCGTAGGTTTTTGCTAAGAAAGGCGGCGAGGGCCGCATGGCCAAGGCACGAGCAATCGGAAAACGACGCAAGGCGGTTCAAAACATCCGCAAGATCACCCGGACCATGCAGTTGATCGCGACGGCGCGGTTCCAGTCGGCATTCAACCGCGCGACGGCGACCAAGCCCTACGTGGAGAGCATCGCCCGGCTGGTCGAGGAACTGTCGCGATCGCAGGGCGACATCGGGCATCCCTTGCTGCGGACGACCGAGGAATCGGGCAAGTCGATCCTGCTGGTGCTCACCAGCAATCGGGGGTTGTGCGGCGGTTACAACGCAGCGCTCCTGCGGGTGGCCATGGATCATCTGCGGGCGGAAGAAAACGCTGGTCGGGAAGTCGAACTGCACGTGGTGGGCAAGAAGGGCATCGCCTACTTTCGCTTCCTGGGTCGCAAGATCGCCTGGACGGCCACGCACTTCGAAGGAACGCCCGCCTACGCGGAGGTCGAGAAGATCGCGCAGGCGATGATGGACCGCTACGTGGCTCAGCAGGTGGACCGCGTGGCGGTCGCGTACACGCGGTTCGTCTCGGCGAGCCTGCAGTACCCCGAGGTGATGCAGTTGCTGCCCATTGCCCGGCCGGCCCCCGCGGCGGCGGGCACACAGCCGCCCGGTGCGGTCGAAACGCCCGTCGAATTCGAGTATTCACCGCCCGCCGACGTACTGCTGGGCGAACTGTTGCCCGAAATGGTCAAGGTGCGAGTCTTTCAGTGTTTCAACGATGCGGCGGTCAGCGAGCAGACGGCGCGCATGGTGGCCATGAAGGCGGCGACCGACGCGGCGGGCGACATGATCAGGGGACTGACGCAGCGACTCAATCGGGCCCGCCAGTCGCAGATCACGTTGGAACTGCTGGACATCGTGGCCGGGGCGGAGGCATTGGCATGAACCGATCGATTCTGACAGGAGTGATGGCATTGGTGTTGGCAGGGGCGAGCGGCTGTAGCAATCTGCGAATCAAACCGGGCGACCAGATTGTGGCGATGGGCGACAGCATCACGCAGGCCGGCGGCTACCTGCGGGTGATCGACGCCGTCTTCGCTCAGCAGTACCCGGACATGAAGATTCCGCGGATCATCAACGCGGGGATCAGCGGCGAAAAAGCCGAGGACATGGTCAAGCGGTTCGAACGCGACGTGATCGCCCGCAACCCGAATATCGTGACCATCAGCGTGGGCATCAACGACGTATGGCACCGGATGGATCGGCCGCACGACCCTGCGGTGCTCGAGGAATATTCCCGAAACGTCGACCGGATGGTGGTCATGGCCCAGGAGACGGGGGCTCGCGTGATCCTGCTGTCGCCGACGGTGATCGAGGAGAAGCCCGGGGCCGAGGGCAACCAGCGATTGAAGCTGTACATCCAGGCCGGTCAGGAGATCGCCCGCCGGCGGAAGGCGGATTACGTCAACCTGCACGAGATGTTCCTCGAGGAGATCGAGAAACGCGATCGGCAGCGGGCCGCCGGCGCCTCCGAGTCGGCCGGGCCGCTCACCACCGACGGCGTCCACATGACGGCGGAGGGCGACAAATTGATGGCTCTCGGGGTACTGCGGGCCTTGGGGGTTCCGGACGAGAAAGTCCGTGCCACGGACCTGAGCGGGGTGTTTGGGAAATAGCTGTGAGCATTGAGCTGTGAGCCACGGGCCGGATCGGCTTACGGCTTAAAGCCTGAAGCTTATAGCTTCTTTGGAGTTCATCATGGCAGAGACGAACGGACACAAGAACTACGGGCGCATCACGCAGGTGATCGGATCGACGCTCGACGCGGAATTTGACGAGAATCGCCTGCCCGCCCTGTACAACGCCTTGAAGGTCCAGGTGGAGCGCAAGGTGCTGGGCTACTCCGAGAAGGAGACGCTGTGGTGCGAGGTGGCGTCGCATCTGGGCGGCGGAAAAGTGCGCGCCGTGGCCTTGGGCAGCACGGACGGCCTGATCCGCGGTCAGCAGATCGAGGATACGGGGGCGCCGGTGAGCGTGCCGGTGGGCATGGAAACGCTGGGTCGGGTGTTCAACCTGGTCGGCGATCCGATCGACATGCGGGGTCCGGTCAATGCCAAGGAACGCCGGCCCATTCACCATGATCCGCCCGAGTTCGCTGACCTGACGCCCCGGGCCGAGATGATGGAGACGGGCATCAAGGTCGTGGACCTGCTGGCCCCGTTCGTCCGCGGTGGCAAGATCGGTCTGTTCGGTGGGGCGGGCCTGGGCAAGACGGTTATCGTCCAGGAGATGATTGCCCGCATCGCCCGCGAGCATTCGGGGTATTCGGTGTTCGCCGGCGTGGGCGAGCGGACCCGCGAAGGCAACGACCTGTGGCTGGAAATGCAGGAGGCCACGTTCAAGGACGCCCAGGGCAACGTCAAGCAGGTCATGGACCACACGGCCATGGTGTTCGGCCAGATGAACGAGCCGCCGGGGGCTCGCTTGCGTGCCGCTCTTTCGGCACTGACGATGGCCGAGTGGTTCCGCGACGAGTCCGGAGCCGACACCATGCTGTTCGTGGACAACATCTTCCGGTTCAGCCAGGCCGGCTCGGAAGTGTCGGCGCTGCTGGGCCGCATGCCGTCGGCGGTGGGTTATCAGCCCACGCTGGGCACGGAGATGGGCGCGCTGCAGGAGCGGATCACGTCCACGCGTCACGGGGCCGTCACCAGCGTGCAGGCGGTCTACGTGCCGGCCGACGACCTGACCGACCCGGCCCCGGCCACGACGTTCACCCACCTCGACGCGTTCATCGTGTTGTCGCGCGGAATCAGCGAAAAGGGAATCTACCCGGCCATCGACCCGCTGGCTTCGTCGAGCCGGGCCCTCGATCCGCAGCACGTGGGCGAGCGGCACTACAAGATCGCCCGGGAAGTGCAGCGAATTCTGCAGCGTTACCGCGACCTGCAGGACATCATCGCCATTCTGGGCGTCGACGAACTGAGCGAAGAGGACAAGCTGCTGGTCAGCCGGGCCCGCAAGATCGAGCGGTTCTTCAGCCAGCCGTTCTTCGTGGCCGAACCGTTCACCGGCTTCCCCGGCAACTACACCCGCAAGGAGGACACGATCCGCAGCTTCGAGGAGATCGTGGCCGGCAAGTGGGACCACCTGCCCGAGCAGGCGTTCATGTACGTGGGCACGGTGGAGGATGCCGCGGCCAAGGCCGAGCGGCTCGCCAAGAGCTGACCTGCGAACCGAATCGTTCCGCCGGACGCCGCCGGGACGGGCACCCGTGGTTGAAGTTGGATCTGTACTATGGCCAAGCAACAGCAACTGCAGTTCAGTCTGATCACGCCGGAGTCGAAGGTGTTCGAGGGACCGGCGGACTTCGTGGCCATCCCCGCCCATGACGGCGAGATCGGCATCCTGCCCGAGCGGGCGCCTCTCGTGGTGCAGTTGGGGGCGGGCCGGCTGCGGCTCCGCACGGACCAGACCGAGCAGTCCTGGTTCGTGGATGCGGGCTTCGCGCAGGTGGTCGATAACCGGGTGGTCGTCCTCACCCAGAAGGCGATGCGTCCCGCGGACATCGATCGCGACGCCGCCATGGCGGACCTGGAGCGGGCGCGGATGATGCCCACCATCGACGACGAAAGTGTCCGAAGAAGGACCCGCGTGGAGGCGAGCGCCCGGGCGCGGTTGCGGTTGTCGTCGTAAAATACGTTCCCTTGTTTGTTCCCTTCCGTCGCGTGGTTTAGCCCCGTCGCGTGCGACGAGGACTCCTCCGGTGCGACGGGGATCTGTCGTGGTCGGATGGGAACTCGCGGTTTCGGGAACGTGGGTCCGGAAACACGAGAAAGAACGCGACAAACCCGCGGTCACGTGGTGGCCGCGGGTTTTGTTTCGGGCGGGCTTCCTCAAGCCTTGCGCCGGGTCTGGCCGATCCTTTACAATGAGGATGGCCATGTCGAAAAAAGCAACCCGGCATCGATGGTACGTGTGGATTCTGGTCAGCGTGGCAGCCCTGGCCGGCGGGTGTGACAACTACGGCTGGCTGAGCCTGAACATCGTCATCCCGCTCGGGCTGGACGGCGACGTCGGGCTGCTGAACCCGTTCGGCGAGGGCTCGATCTTCGCTCCGCCACAGAACGGGACTGATAACGAGCCGCCGCTCCCCATCATCATTCCGGAAGACCCCGGCGGCGGGGGCAATCCGGGCGGAACCAACTCCTGAGAAAGCCCGACCCATGCGGATCGCGAACTATCGACTGCTCCACGTCCGGCCGCGCTTCCTGCTCGTGCGGATCGAGACGGACACCGGCCTGGTCGGGTGGGGCGAGGCCACGCTGGAGGGTAACTCACTCGCCGTGGCCGCGGCCGTCGATCAGCTCATGGCCATGATTGAGGGCGAGGATCCCCGCCGCATCGAGCATCTATGGCAGCGCATGTACCGCGCCGGGTTCTATCGCGGCGGGCCCGTGCTATGTAGTGCGATCTCCGGGGTCGAGCATGCTCTGTGGGACATCCTCGGCAAGTCGCTCAACGTGCCGGTTCACGTGCTTCTGGGCGGGGCGGTGCGCGACCGCATTCGCATGTACGGCCAGATTCACGGCAACACGCCGGATGCCGTGCTGGAGCAGTACCGCCAGCGCCGTGCGGAGGGGCTGACCGCCTTCAAGCTGCCCATTCCCGGGCCGGTCAAAGTGATCGACACCCCCGCCACGGTGGAGCGGCTGACGGCCATCCTGGCCGCCCTCCGCGAAGAGGCGGGTGACGACGTCGATTTCGCCCTGGATGCGCACGGTCGACTCAGCCCGGCCATGTCCATCCAGGTCGCGGCAGCGCTGGCCCCGTACCGGCCCATGTTCCTGGAAGAGCCCTGCCTGCCCGAGAACGTCGATGCCATGGTCACCATCGCGCGATCGACGACCGTTCCGATCGCCACCGGTGAGCGGCTCATGACCCGATGGGGCTTTCGCGAGGTGATCGAAAAGCAGGCGGCGACGATTCTACAGCCCGACCCGGCGCACGTGGGCGGCATCCTGGAGACGCGCAAGGTGGCGGCCATGGGCGAAACCTACTACATGGCCGTCGCACCGCATTGCCCGTTGAGCGCAGTGGCGCTGGCGGCATGCCTGCAAGTCGATGCGGTCCTGCCCAACTTCCTCGTGCAGGAGTTCGTCACGCTGGGCGAGGACCTGCTGGTGGAGCCGTTCAAGCTGGAGGACGGCCACCTGCCCGTGCCCCAGGGGCCGGGGCTGGGCATCGAGATCGACGAGACGAAACTCGAAAGCCTGATCTACGACGGTCGATGGCGCACGCCCGAGTACCGCCACGACGACGGCTCCGTGGCGGACTGGTAAGCGGTGAGAATGTCAGAAAGTGACAAAGTGTGAAAGGGCCCGTGTCCGGCTGTCTTTCACCCCTGTTTCACGTTCCCACATTCCCACCTTCCCACGTTCCCACACCTCTCACGCCATATCGTGCGACAGCTCGTGCAGCAGCTCCACGATGGGCACCTTCGACCCGCAGACGTCCGCACACTTGCCGCAACTGTTGCACAACCGGGCCGGGTCGTAGCCCGCCTGCTGGTATAGTTCGCGGGCCAGGTCACGGTCGTTGTACTGATGCAGGTAGGCGTGGTAGCGGATCATGTCGGTGACCGCGATGTGCTCGGGGCAGTGTGTCGTGCAGTCGCCGCACAGATGACACGCTCCGGCAGTCTCCAGCTTGACGATGGCCTCGAGCTGCCGGCGGGCTGAAGCGGACAAGTGCACGGTGGCCAGCGGCACGTCCTTGTCCAGTTCCTCCATGCTCTCGATGGCGATGATCGCGGCGTCGATCAAGCCGTCGGTCAGATGGAGCATGTAGAGCTTGGCTCGTTCCCACTCGTTGTACTTGCGAGCCTCCATCAGATCGCTGAACTTCTTTTCATCGACGTTGACCGGGCGGTTGACGATGCCCTTGGTCTTCATCGCCACGATCCCGACGTCCTGCTTCTTGAGGGCCTCGAGCTCGGGCCGCAGCCGGACGAAGCTTTCCGGATTGACGCCGGGCATGATGAGATCGATCTTCCACGGTCCGCGTTCGTTGGCGGCAGCGGCAGCGGCCAGAACCTCCTTCTGGTGGGTGTGCGTGCTGAAGCCGAAATGCTTGGCCTTGCCGGCCTTGTTCGCTTTCTCGAAGGCCTCCCAGACTTCGATGCAGTCGAAGATCCAGGGGATCTCGACGCCGTGCATGAAATAGGCGTCGACGTGGTCGGTGCCCAAACGCGTCAGCGACTCGTCGAGCTGGCGGAGATACATTTCTGCCATGCGTTTGCCGGCGGCTCGCAGATCGGGCTTTTCGCCGGTGGCCTTCTCCTTTTCGACGGCCGCGTTGTGATAGCGCAGAAGGTCGCCTTTTTCGCTATCTTTGCCCGCCACTTCGTCGAACTTCTGGCTGCCGAGGTAGGCCTTCATCGCGGCCACATAGAGCTTGCGGACCTCGTCATCGATCTTCGCGTAGCCGGCGATGTTGCTGGCCTTGCTGGTGACCCACAGGTCCTTGCGATACTCCTTGAGGAACTCCTTCATGTTGACTTCGGAGTTGCCGTAACCCCGGGCGGTGTCGAAGTAGTTGATGCCGCGGGCCAGCTCGCGAGGCCAGATGTTGGTCTGGTTGCCGGCCTTGCCGCCCAGACCCGACACGATCCGGCTGACCATGAAGTTGGTCCGGCCCAGCCGAACGTAGCTCATGTCCGGGGACTTACTCCGCCAGATGAGGTCCTTGGGATCGACCTTGGGCTTTTCGGACGATGGCGCCGGGTCGGCGGCATGGGCTGCGGCTGCCATCGCGCCGATGCCGGCGGCGGTCGTCTTCAAAAACTGACGGCGATCCAGCGAGTCTCCGTAATGCGACATGCAGAATCCTCCCAGGCAAACAGTGAGTCCGGTTTTTCGCGAAGTCAGGGGTTTCTCGCCCGATTTGACAGGACGGGCGCACCAAGCCCTCCGGGCATGAACCAAGTATAGGCATCTACCAGTATAAAGTTGGCACCGCCCGCCGGACAACCGGATCGGATCGGCCAAGCCCCCGCACGAAAACGGACAGGTGGAAGGTCACTTCTCGGCCTGTTCGGCTGGGTCGGAAGTTGTTAGCGGCGGCGGGGCGGGTCGAGGGGCGGCAGCTACGACCGCCTCGACGAACTCCGCGACGGGCCGAACCGTCGCCTTTTTCACCAGCGAGTCGATGTGCTCCTGGCTGAGCTTGTTGAACTGCTCGTCCTTGACTCGCTCGATGATCTTAGGCTGGGCGTCCTCGAACGAGATCTGCTGGCGAGGCGTCCGCTTGCCGCAACGGACCAGGAAGACGGCTTCTTCCGTTTCGATAACGTCACTTGTCCCGTTTTCGGGCAGCGTAAAGAGGACTTCAGCGGCCTTGGCCCAACGGCCCTGGAGTGTGCCCGGGCTGATCTCACCCCAGGCTCCGCCCTGAGCGGCCTTGACGCCCTTGCTGTAGGCGCGGGCCACCGCCGGGAACTCCACGCCGCTGTCCAGCTCCTCGCGGGCTCGGCGCATGCGGGCGACCGCCCGGGCGCGAGCGGCGTCGATCTCGGCCTTCGTCGCGGTTTCTCGCGGCTTGCCGAGCATGCTATCGACGGGGATCTCGATGAGATTCAATTCGGCCCGCTCGGGCGTAGTGAACTCGTCCAGGTGATGTTGATAGTATTCGAACAGTTCGCGGCGAGGCGGCTCACGCAAGAGGGGCTTGTACTTGTCCCGCATATATTGCGTGACCATAACTTGTCGCTTGATCCGGTTCTTCACGTCGTCTCGCGTCAGTTCGAGGGCTTTGAGGTACGCCTCGTATCGGGCGTAGACACCCTGGAACCGGTCGGTCACGATTTCCTTGATCCGCCGGTCGGCTTCCTTGTCGAACGCTTCAACCGCCTTTTCGGGATAGTGATTCGCGGCTTCCTGATAAATCAGCAGCGTACTGACGTGCAGATCGATCTGGCGGCGGATGGTCCGGCGCAGGTTGGAGTAGTAGAGCTGGGGGGGCAACTGCTTGGCGTCTTTCTCCAGTTCCGCCAGGATGGGCTCGAGGATCTCGGGTACGGTGACGGTATCCCCGTTGACGAAGAGCACCGGGCTGCCGACCGGACCGGGGCCGGACGTCGGCGTAGGCTGGCTGCTCGCCGAAGGTTCAACCTCGCGGCGGGCCGGCGTGCGAGAGTGGGTATCGGGATGATATCGCTCGGAGTGGGCGGCGGCGTGATCGGCGCGCCGGGGACCGGTCTTCGGCTGATCGCAGGCGACAGCTCCCAGCAGGCACGAGGCCGCGATCCAAGCGAAACACTTCTTCGGGATGGCGGCTGAACGGAAAATCATGGGCGTCGTTCCCCAGGCGACCAGGAATTACACGGCGGCGATTTTAGATGCCGCCGGTATGGGCTGCAACATGCGGCGAAGCACGGGCACCAGCGTGGCCGGCTCGAAGTAGGCGTTGCTGAGCCGCAGGTGGATGGTGTGCGGATCGGCCATGCGGGCCGAGCCCGGGCTGCGGGCGAACATGGGCTCGACCAGGGCCAGTTCGTCCACCGTGAAGATCAAGTCCGGCGGTTTGGGGTTGATGGTGCGGATCTTCCACGCCTGCGCCAGAACGCGAATCTCGGCAAGGTCCAGGAGCATCTGCACAGGCGGCGGATAGGGGCCGAACGCATCCTTGAGATCGTTGGCCAGTTGTTCGAGCTCCTGCACTGAGCGGCAGCGCACCAGCCGTCGATAGATTTCCATTCGCTGGCGGTCGGACTCGATGTAGCTGCGGGGAATGTGGGCCTGGACATCGAGTTCCAGGTGCACGGGCCGGAACTCCTCGACCGGCTCCTGCTTGAGTCGCCGCACGGCCTGGTCGAGCAGTTGGCAGTACAACTCGTAGCCGACGGCCGCGATGTGGCCGCTCTGCTCGGGCCCGAGAATGTTGCCCGCCCCGCGGATCTCCAGATCGCGCATGGCGATGCGGAAGCCGGCGCCGAGATCGGAATATTCCTCGATGGCCTTGAGCCGCTTGGCCGCGGTGGGCGTGATGGGCTTGTCCTGCGACAGCAGCAGGTAACAGTACGCCCGGTGCTTGTAGCGCCCCACGCGGCCGCGAAGCTGATGCAGCTCGGACAGCCCGAAGCGATCCGCCCGGTCGATCAGGATCGTGTTGCAGTTGGGGATGTCCAGACCCGACTCGATGATGGTCGTGCAAACCAGCACATCCGCTTCGTGCCGGATGAACTTGACCATCACCTTTTCCAACTCGTGTTCGCGCATCTGGCCGTGGCCGATGATGATGCGGGCCTCGGGCACCAGACGCTGGATTTTGTCAGCGAAGCTCGCGATGTCGTGCACGAAGTTGTGCACGAAGTAGACCTGCCCGTCGCGGCCCATCTCGCGGATGATGGCTTCGCGGATGAGGCGGTCGTCCCAGCGGGTCACGCGGGTCACGATGGCCCGGCGGTCCATGGGCGGCGTGGCCAGCGACGAGATGTCGCGAATGCCCAGCAACGACATGTGCAGCGTCCGCGGGATGGGCGTGGCGCTCATGGTGAGCACGTCCACGGTCTCGCGGAAGCGTTTGAGCCGCTCCTTGTGCTCGACGCCGAAGCGCTGTTCCTCGTCGATGATCAGCAGCCCCAGGTCCTTGAATGCCACATCCTTGCTGAGCAGCCGGTGTGTCCCGATGATGATGTCCACCTGCCCGCGGCGGACGCGCTCGACCGTTTCCCGGGCCTGCTTGGCGGTTTTGAATCGCGAAAGGCTCTCGATGACGAAGGGGAAGGCGGCCATGCGTTCGCGGAACGTCCGCTCGTGCTGCTCGGCGAGCACGGTGGTGGGCACGAGCACGGCAACCTGCTTGCCGTACTCGACGGCCTTGAACGCAGCCCGTATTGCCAACTCGGTCTTGCCGTAGCCCACGTCGCCGCACAGCAGTCGATCCATGGGCGTGCGCCGCCGCATGTCGCGCTTGATCTCGTCCAGAGCGGTCAACTGGTCCTCGGTCTCGCTGTAGATGAAGGCACCTTCGAACTCGCGCTGCCAGATGGTGTCGTCGGGATAGGCGATACCGTCCTGACTCGCGCGGGCGGCCTGGATGCGCAGAAGTTCGGCGGCCAGATCGCTCACCGACTCTTCCACCCGCTGTTTGGTCTTGCTCCACCGCGTGCCGCCGAGCTTGCTCAGTTGCGGGGCCACGCCGCCGGCCCCGATGTACTTCTGCACGAGGTCGATCTGGTCCACCGGCACGTGAACACGAGCATCGTCGGCGAACTGCAGCGTGAGGAATTCCTCGGTCTTGCCGGAATCCTTGCGGATGGTCTTCATGCCGAGGAACCGGCCGATCCCGTGCACAACGTGCACGACGAAATCGCCTTCGTGCAGGTCGAGCCAGCTCTCGATGGGGCGGGCGGCGTGGCTCTTGCGGATCTTGCGCCGCTGTTGGTAGCGGTGGAAGATCTCGTGATGACCGACCACGGCAAGGCGGCCTTCGGGCCAGTCGAATCCGCGATGCATCATGCCGATGGTCAGATGCAGCCGCTTGGGTAGGTCGCCGATCGTCTGACCCCACAGCTCGACGAAACGTTGACGCTCGGGTTCGCTGTCGCAGTACAGCAGGACGTCACGCTCTCGCGCGAGGGTGGCCAGTTCGCGAAGGGCCTCGGACGTTTTGGTCTCGAAGCGGGCGAGACTTTGCACGCCGAAGCTGAAACGTTCGCCGTCAGCGCCGCCCGGCAGGCCGAACAGATGCAGCTGCGCGAAGCTATTGGCCCGGCGGAAGAGATTCTCCACCGGCATCATGCCGCGCGGTTGATTGAGCCGGGTCCAGAACGTTCGCCCGATCTCCTGCGCTTCCACCGGTTCATCGAACGCGACGATGGTGTCGGGAGGAAGATAGGAGAGGAAGCTGACGATCTCGCCGGCGTCCGGCCGGAAACGACCGGACTTGGGTCGGGCGTCGTCTCCGAAAGAGACCGCGGCGATCTGCACGGCCTCGAACGCCTCGCTCGAACGCTGCGTGCTGACATCGAAGCGGCGGATGGCCTCGATGACGTCATCGAAGAAGTCGATGCGGTAAGGGTCGGTTTCCGCTGGGGGAAAAATGTCCAGAATGTCGCCGCGGAGGGCGAAGTCACCGGGCGACTCGACCTGGTCGAGGCGGGTGTATCCGTGCCGGACGAGCCAGTCGGCCAGTTGCCGCAGGTCGTGCCGCTGGCCGACGGCGAGGCTGAGCAGGCTGGCAGCCAACGCTTCGGGCGAGGGCACGGCCTGCATGAGCGCCTGCACCGGAGCGACGATGAACAGCGGACCTCGCTCGGTCGGCTTCGACGCGCCGTTCGAGCCGTTGCCTTCCCGCACGCGCTGGAGCATGGCGCACAGGCGGATGCGTTCGGCGGCGATCTCGTCGCTGGCCGCTCCCTCGCCGGTGACCGTCTCGAAGGCACTGAGCAACTCGGGCGTGGTTCCGGTAAACAGCTCCAGGTCGTCGCGGGCGATGTCAGCCTGGTCGAGGTGGGCGGTGATGTACAGGAGCGGACGCTGGAGTTCCCGGGCGAGTGTCCCGGCCAGGATCGGGGCGAACGACCCCCACAGCCCATCGGCGATGACGAGGTTTTCGCCGTTGACGTCCGTCGTGCGCGCAGGCGCCTGCCCGCCCGGCACATGAGCGACGGGGGTCATCTTGCGGATCCGAGCCGCCAGGGCCCGGAACTTGGGGTCGCCGATCAGACGTTCGGCGACGCCGATCGCAGGACTCTGACTCACACCCGTATGGTACTCTCGCCGAGCCGTCAAATCGAGCGCCGGGGGACGGGCATCGTGCATTGTGGTGCACGCTTCCCGCGTGCACAGTGCAGGCAAGATGCCTGGACCACAAGAATACCTGCCCGGTTCCGCTCAGTCCGGCAGCTTGATCCGGGCTTCGCGGACGATGATCTGCATGGGGCCGAACTCCTCGCCCTGGTGGACCTGGAAGCCGATGCGGCCGCGGTCGCTGGTGCTGTCGTGAACGTCGGCCACCAGATGGTCGTTCAACCAGATCTGCAGATGATCGCCGCGAGCCTGAACCTTCAGTGTGTTCCAGCCGTCGCGGTCCACGAGGCTGCGATCAGAGTTGATGGCGAGAAACATCTTGCCCGGGCAGTAGAGCGTGCCCGAGTAAGCGATGGGGTTGGGATACTCGAGGATATCCGCCTGGTAGGCCTTGCCGGGATCCTGATAGCGGAACCACACGCCGGTGTTGGCCGGCCACACGACGCGATAGGTGACCAGGAGCACGAAGTCGGAGTAGGTGTCGGTGGTCAGCAGGTCGCCGTGGGCGAAGTTCTCGCCCTGCCGGCCGACGAGCAGGCCGTCCTCGACGGTCCAGGAGGCGTTGCCCACCGGTTCCCAGCCCGTCAGGTCGCGGCCGTTGAACAGCGGCGTCCAGCGGTCTTGTGTGAGTTGCTCCTGACCGCCGCCTACCCGCGGCGTGGATTGCGAGCAGCCCAGGGCCAGCAGCGAAACGGTGGCGATCGCCATGAATCGGACGCTATTCAGCTTCATCGTGTCACTCCCCTTACGTGATCTTTGGCCAGCTGGAACCACGAGGCCTGCGATCTGTGGATCCCCTCTTCTTTCATCGCGTCGGAGGGCGCTACTCAAGCAACAACGCTCCGCGGTATCAGCTCCACTGCCGAGGAGTATGGTCCACAGATCACGGGATGACAAGATTAACCGAGCGTTCAATCCGCGAACTGTCGCCCTCAGTGCCACTGTTCCAGCCAGGCATATTCCGGGGGCAGCGTGCTCAGCCGATGCCGCGCGATCCGCTCGATGTAGCTGCGCTCCTCTTCGTCGAGCGGCGGGGCGGAAAGGATGCCGGCGGCGGTCGCCACTTCCTCGACGGTGGTCATGCCGGCCAGCACGCACGCGATCTGCGGACAGCACTCGAGGATGTACCTCAAGGCAAGCCGCGCGAGCTCCTGCGTCGGACGCTCTGATTCTCTTCGATCCGCGGATCGAGGAGGCGCCGGCTCACCCGCCGGGTTCCGAAAGAGCATCCCGCCCGCGAACGGTTTGATGGTCATGAGCCCCGTACCGCTGGCGGCGATGGTCTGCACGACGTCCGAAGATACCGTCGAGGGCCGGCCACTCAGCGGCGTGAACGGAACCAGGGCGATTTGGAATGCCGGGTATCGCTCGATGGTCTGGCGGATCCAGCCGGGATGGTGCGACGAGACGCCCAGGAACCGAATCTTGCCCGCGCTTCTCAAGCGATCGGCGGCTTCCAGAATGGCCTCGACGTCGGCCGGCGTGTTACGGCCATGCACCTCGGCGGTGACGCGCCAGATATCCAGGTAGTCAGTCCGCAACCGCGCCAGGCAGCGCTCCACGTTGGCGATCAGGGCCTGGGCGTTGCAGCACTCACGGTTACGGGCGCTCCACTGGTAATCGTCGGCGCCGATGATGAAGCGATCACGGCAAGCGGCCAGCACGCGGCCGTAGGCCAAGGCCTCGGCGGCGGTGGTGATGTCGATGACGTTGATGCCGGCATCCAGACATGCGGCCACCACGTCCGCCCGATTGCGGACCACGTCGGCCGGAACCTTGTCGCCGTCAAATCGGTCATAGTACCGTCGGCCGTCAGGCGTCCGCCAGTGGCCGCCTAAACCGACAGCCGACACACGCAAACCGGTCTTGCCCAATGAACGCAAGCGCATCCGCACAGGTTACCGTGGCGGAGCCCGTAACGGAACCCGCCGCGTTGTCCTGGTTCGGTTGTCCGTTCGATGCGTCAGGCGACGTCTTCCCACTCTTCGCCGTAATGGAACGTGATTTCCTCGCCCGCACGGATGGTGCGGATGGCGTACAAGTCGATGCCGCGGAACTCGGCGTTGGGTGTGCTACGGTGATTGAGGAAGCGCAGGCGGCCGTAGCCGCGATAGCCCTGCCATTCTCCTTTTTTGTTGGTGACCCACAGGACGTACCGTCCGTCGCGCTTTGTGCGATACCCCACGTAGCGGCCGATACGCTCGCCGCGTCGAATCGTCTCGGTTGCAAACACCCCCTTGCCGTGGATCGGGCTGGGACGAACTTCCACCTTCATGGCTGTACTACTCCAATCCTTGCTCGTGGCGCAAACACTCGCGAAGGCTCGCGAGTGACGTTTTGAAAAAAATGGGAGTATATTGAACGCGAATTCGTGGTTCAAGAATATCGGCTGGCTGATGAATTGCGCATCGGGTGTTCCAGTCCATGCGCGATCCAATGTCCGACGCGCGATGACGCCGGAGCGATCAATGCGGGGCTCCGGACAGGATCTGAGCGATGGCCGCATGGAGTTCGGGGACTCGGAAAGGCTTGCGCAGGAGATGGGTGGCGCTGAACGTTTGTTGATCGAGTTCGGTCGCTGCCGAGCCGGTGATGATGAGAGCCGGTGTCGATCCTCCCGCCTCGCGGATCTTGCGCAAACAGGCCAGCCCGCTCATGCGAGGCAAGTCGATGTCGAGAATCAGCAGTCCGATTCGCTGAGCGTGTTGCTGATAGAGGTCCAGAAGGCTGGCGCCGTCACCCGTTTCTAGAACCGTCATGCCTTCGCCTTCGAGGCTGCGGCAGATCAGACGCCGGATCGCCTCGTTGTCTTCCGCCAGGAGGACCGTTCCGCGCAGATTGTGGCCGGGCGTTTCGGACTGCGGATGGTGCGGATTGCTGGCGGCCGGAGGTTCGGTCCGGGGCAGCTGAATGGTGAGCGTCGTCCCCGTGCCGGGCGTCGAGGTTAGGTCGATCCGCCCGCCGTGGCACTGAACGATGCCATGAACGATGGCCAGACCCAGGCCAGTGCCTTGGCCGCGAGGCTTGGTGGTGAAGAACGGCTCGAACACGCGGGTGGCGATGTCGGGCGGCATGCCGCTGCCGCTATCGCGGACGGTGAGGCGGGCGAAATGATGTCCGGGCTCACCGTTGCCGGGCGAGGAGTCGTCTGGAGTGAGGGAAATCTGCAGGAATCCGCCTTCGGGCATGGCGTCGCGGGCATTGAGGGCCAGATTGATCAGGACCTGCTGCATCTGCGTGGCATCAGCCTGGACCCAGACGGGTTCAGTGGCGAACGGTTCGAGGCGCAGCTCGATGGAGTTGGGCAGCATCCGGTCGAGTAGGGCGGTGGTCTGGCGAACGAGTTCGGCCAAGTCCACCGGCTTCATCCGGCCCTGGTACTTGCGGCTGAACGTCAGGAGCGATCGCGTGGCTTCGGCGCCTTGGGCAGCTGCCCGCTCGATGGCGGCCAACGCTTCCTGGGCCGGATGGTCGGGCTCGATCATGGACTGGGCCAGTTGCAGATGCCCCAGCACGATGGTGAGCAGATTGTTGAAGTCGTGGGCCATACCGCCGGCGAGTTGGCCGACGGCTTCCATCTTCTGTGCCTGGTGTAACTGCTCTTGCAGGCGGGCCTTTTCGGCCTCGGCTCGAACCTGGTCGGTGATGTCTTCCAGCAACGCGGCGAACTGGCCGCGGGCCGGACAGAATGCGGTCACTCGGAACGTACGGTTCAGGTTGGTCGAACTGGCGGTGAAGAACGCCGGTTCGCCGGTCTCGGCGACGGGGGCAAGCTGATCCAGGTAGGGTGGCTCGGCTACCTGGAGCAGCGCGGTGACGGGCTGGCCGACGGCGGCCCTGCAATCGAGGTTGAACATCCGCTCGGCTGCCGGATTCATGTTGATGGGGGTATAGTTGATGGCCCGACCGGTTTCGTCGTAGATCATCCGGCAAAGGATGACGCCGTCACTCATCGATTCGAACAGGCCGCGGAACCGTTGCTCACTCTCACGCAGCGCTTCCTGGGCCTCCCGCCATTCGGTCACGTCCCGGGCGGCCGTGAGGATGCGCGGCTCGCCGTGCAACCGGATGATCCGAGCCGAGACCAGCACCGAACGGATGGTTCCGTCCTTTCGGCGAATGGCGATCTCCCAGTTGGAGAGCTGACCTCGCTGTTCGAGTTCCTCGCTGAACGAGCGACGGCGGTCCGGGTCCGCCCAGATGTCTTGCGTGGTGGCCTTGCCTCCGACCGCTTCCTCGCGCGAATAGCCGGTGAGCACCGTGAACCCGTCGTTTACATCCACGTAGGTGCCGTCAAGCTTGGTGATGATCTGACAGACGGGACTCATCTGGAAGGCGGTCCGAAACCGTTCCTCGCTTTCCCGCAGTTCCCGCTCGGTCTCTTTCAGTCGATGGATGTCGACGATCACGCCGTCCAGGTGTGAGTCTCGCCCGTCGTCGGTCGGAACCGCCTGGCCCTGCTCATAGATCCACCGGGCCCGACCTTGACGATCGATGATCCGGTACTCGACCGCGTAGGAGCGTTGGCGGGCGATTTGGCCATCGATGGTCCGGCGCACGTGATCGCGATCGTCGGGATGGATGATAGCCGAATACGCCCGCAGTCGCATCAATTCTTCCGCCGAGTAGCCGGTGATTGCCTTGATGCCGTCGCTGATGTAGGCCAGCGTGTAGTTCGAGTCGTTGGCCGTCCGGAACACCGCTCCCGGGATGTTGGACACGAGCGTGAGAAATCGCTCCTCCGACTTGCGCAATTGCTCTTCAGGGCTGCTTGACGAGTCACACTCGCCGGCCTGTCCGGGCGAAGCGAGGTTGTGCTCGGAATGGTACCCGTTGGACATTCCAGCGTTCTCCGGTGGGAGCCTCAATGCCATAAGACACCATTATATGGGTCGGTTCGCGGCCAGCGCAGTGGCTGGGTGCGGCAGTAGGGTGTTCGCAGCTGCGGCGCGATGCGGCAATACGTCATGGGCGACACCGGATGGGCCGCTCGTTACCGGCGAGATGCCAAGATGAGCATCAGAGCAGGCAGATTCCTTCCCGGCTGAGCTGGGCCTTCATCTCCTCGGGCCAGATACTGCACTGGACTTCGCCAATGTGACGCTTGCGGAGGAAGAACATGCACAGACGCGACTGGCCGAGTCCTCCGCCGATGGTCTGCGGCAGCTCGCCCGCCAGCAGCCGGCGGTGAAACGGGAGTTCGAGGCGATTCTCGGCTGCCCGGATGGCGAGTTGTCGTTTAAGGCTTTCGGCATTGACGCGGATGCCCATGGAGGACAGCTCAAACGATCGGCCGAGCACGGGGTTCCACACGAAGATGTCCCCGTTGAGGCCCGGGCCGCGCGGCGTTGGCGTGGTCCAATCGTCGTAGTCGGGAGCGCGGCCATCGTGAGGCTTGCCGTCGGGCAGGTCGGCTCCGATCCCGATGATGAACACGGCGCCGCACTCACGGGCGATGGCGTCCTCGCGTTCGCGGGGGGACAGATCGGGGTATCGCTCGGCCAGTTCCACCGTGTGCACGAACTGAATGGCCTCCGGCAGGATGGGGTCGAAGCCGTACCGGTCCGCGACGTGCTGCTCGGTCTGACGGATCACGCCGTAGATCCGCTCGACGATGTCGCAGAGGAAGTCGAGGTTACGCTCGTCCGGTGCCATGACCCGTTCCCAGTCCCACTGATCGACGTAGATCGAGTGGATGGCGTCGAGGACTTCGTCGGGACGGATGGCGTTCATGTCGGTGTAGAGCCCTTCACCGGGGGCGAAGCCGTAGTCGGCCAGGGCCATGCGCTTCCACTTGGCCAGGGACTGCACGATTTCCGCCCGCATGCCGCCCAGGCCTTTGATCGCGAACGAGACCGGCAACTCAACGCCGTTGAGGTTGTCGTTCAGGCCCGTGTCGGCCGGAACGAATAGGGGAGCGCTGACGCGGAGCAGATTGAGGGCCTCGGCCAGGTGGGTTTGGAAGAATTCCTTGATGACGCGAATGGCGCGTTCGGTTTGCCTGAGGTCCAGTTGGGGCGGCCGCGGCATCTTGCTCCTCCTTGTCGTCGAAGCGGACAAAGTTGTGAATTGGTCCAAGATAGTGGCAAGCGATGCCAGAGGCAAACGGCGAGCAAGCCGCGAGCCCTCTGCGAGCTGTCGGGCTTGTCCCGGCGGACTCATTTCAACCGCAATTTGCACCCCTCTCGGTTTCAACCGCCGTGTGCTTCCCTCTCGGTTTTGACTGCATGCGTGGGTGGGGCGAGGTGGTCGATGCGGAGATTGCAGCCGTTGCGGTTTTCGAAGGGTTCGACCACGCCGCTGGCAGCCAGGATGGGGTTCGCCACGGTCAGATGGCCGAAGCGACGGTAGGTGTCGGGAAACAGAAACGCCTCGACTGCACCCGTTCGATCGGCCAGGGACACGAACTTCATCAGGTCACCCCCCGTGGTCAGGTTGATGCGGTCGGCGACCATGATGCCGCAAACGGTCACTCGCTGCCCATGGTAGCGGTCCAGCTCGTTGATCGGCACATAGCGCGACCAGTCGATGGGGCGATCGTGCTCGTCGCGGCCCAGGAACGTCAAGGCATCGATGGTGATAGGGAAGCCCAGCAGTTCCATCTCCCGTCGTGCGATCTGCCATGCATCGGGAGTGGTGAGATCCACGGGAGGAAGCTCTTTGTGCGGAACCGGCGGTGCCTTCATGACAGGACCCTGGCTCGCGGATAAGTGGGCTTGCCGACTCGCGTGGGATTCGCCGTGTCGCCGCGTCTCCGCGTCGCTGCGTCGTGTTTGTGCATACAGGCTGGGACCATCATCCCGTCCGGTCGTGTGCAGATAACGGCGGATCTGCCAGAACACCAAGGGACGAGGCAGGCCGAAGCAGTCCAATGCGCCGCTGTCCAGGAGCGAGATGGCTTCCGCTTCACCGGGGCGACAGCGTTCGAGGAAATCGGTCAGATCTTCGAAAACGCCCTTATCCCGCTCGGATTGATAGCGCATCACGAACTCCTGCGAGATGCCCTTGATATGCATGATGGGCACGCGGATCATGCGCCGATTCTCTTCTTCGCCGCGTCGTTCCTTCTCCACGCGGAACTTCGGCCCACTGCGATTCACGCAGGGCGGGAGCATGCCGATGCCGAGACGCAGAGCTTCCATCACGTAGAGAATCTGCGGCAATGTAGGCGAGTTGGAATAGAACCCGCGATAGTTGGAAAGGATGGCCGCCAGATAGTGAGCCGGCCAGCGCTCCTTGAGCCAGGCGCCTTGAAAGGCCTCGACCGCATACTCGGCCGAGTGGGCCTTGTTGAACATGAAGCCGCAGAAGCCTTCGAGCTGGGCCCACACCGAAGCGATCTCGGCGTCGGCTCGGCCCAGGCCGCGAGCGCATCGCCAGAACTCGCCTTTCATCTCGGCGATGAGCGCTCGATTCTCCTTGTTGAGCGCCCGCCGCAGCACGTCGGCCCGGCCCAGGTTCATGCCGGCAAAGTCGGTGGCGATCTGCAGGATGTGCTCTTCGAACACCATCAGCCCGTACGTCTTTTCCAGCACCGGCACGAGCGACGGATGCGCGTACTGCGGCGACTCGAAGCCCTGATAGCGGCGGGCAAACAAGTCTTTCTTGCCCTGGTTGGCGGCTCCGGGCCGAATGATCGCCACAATGGCGGTCAGGCAGTCGATGTCGCGACAGTTGCACTGGCGCAGCAGGCTGGTCATCGCGGGCGATTCGATGTGATGCACGCCGCGAGCCCCGCCGGTGGCGATCAGGTTCCACGTCCGCCGATCGGCGTAGTCGATGTCGTGGTGCAGATCGATCTCGTGCCCTTCGGTCAGGCGGATTTCGTTCACCGTGTCGCGCAACACCGACAGGCCCGCCTGACCCAGCAGATCGATCTTGATGAAACCCATGGCCTCGATGGCGTCCATGTCGTACTGGCTCACCAGATAGCCCTTGGGCGAGCGCTGCACGGGCACGAGGTCGGTCAGCGGTTCGGGCGAGACGACGGCACCGCACGGGTGCATGGCCCAATGGTGGGGGATGCCCTCCAATGAGCGGGCGAGTTGCAGGATCGTGCGGTAGGGCTCTTCGCGAACGGGGAACTCGCGGGCCTCGGGCGAACGGCGAATGGCTTGCTCGATATGGGTCGCGGCCGTGCGAGGCAGGAGTTTGGTCGCCTTGTGCACCTCGTGGGCGGGCAGGCCGAAGATCTTGCCCAGCTCGGCCACCGCGGCCCGGGCGTGATACGTGTTGGGCAGACCGATCATGGCCACGCGATCGCTGCCCCAGCGTTCGAACACCCAGCGGATGACCTCGTCTCGCCGATCCCACGGCAGGTCGAGGTCGATGTCGGCCATCTTGCTGAACTTGGCCCGCTCGGGATTGAGGAACCGGTCGAACGGCAGGTCGAAGCGGAAGGGGCAGGCGTGACTGACGCCCAGGACGTAGCAGACAAGCGAATCGGCGGCCGATCCGCGAGCCAGCGTCGCGATGCCCCGACTGCGACAGTACTGGACGATCTCGTGAAAAACGAGGAAGTACTCGGCGTAGTGTACCTGCTCGATGATGGCCAGCTCACGCTCGAGCCGGGCCAGAGCTTCGGCCAGCGTGGGCCGTTTGCCGCCCATGCCTTTGGGCGGAAGTGTATCGACGTATCGCCACTTGCAGCCGGCCACGCAGAGGTCACGCAAGTGCTGCATGGCGGTTTTGCCCGGCGGGGCCGAGGAGGCCGGGAAGCGGTTGCGGTCCAGGTCGATCTCGAAGCTGCACTGCTCGGCGATGACCCGCGTGTTGCGCAGGGCGTCGGGCCGGCGGCCGAAGAGCTTTTGCATTTCGGCCGGCGTCCGGAAGTGCCACGTGCCGGGGGGCTTGTCCGAGTGGGGCTGGTCCAAGAGCGTGAGCGTGCCGATCGACTGCAGCGCCCGCAGGAGCAGGCCCTCCTCACGATGGATGCACCGCGACGCGCACGTGGCCACGACCGGCACGCCCTGCTCGTCCGCCAGCATGGCCAGCCGCCTGGCTTGCGCAGTACCCTCAGCATCGTGAATGGATAGTTCTACATAGAGGTTCCGGCCGAACACCTCGCGCAATGCACGCAAAGCGTCGAAAGGACTGGTACGTGTGTCGCCGCGTCGAGGCGGGGCTGCCGAGGCGGGCATGGCCGTGTCGCCGGCCTGCTTTTCTCCGCCCATCAAGCACACCACGTCTTGTGCGTATTCGCTCAAATCTCGGATCGAGAGGGGTTCTTCCCGCAACTGACGCAGCGACACCAATCGGCACAAATTGCCGTACCCCCGGATTCCCCGCGCCAGCAGTGTGACGGAGTTTCCCTCGGCCAGTTCGAACTCCGTCCCGATGATGGGCTTGACGTCCGCTTTCTTGCAGGCTTGGTAGAAGTGAATGGCGGCATACATGCCGTCCAGGTCGGTCAGAGCCACTGCGGGCATGCGGTGCCGCCGGGCGAATGCGACCAGATCCTCCGGCCGCGACAACGCGCTGCCGAAGGAATAACAGGAACGGTTGTGGAGGGAGAGATACATGAAAAAGCTATCAGCTGTCAGCCGGCGAAAATGATGACGAATGCCCAATTCCATTCTGGCTCATAGTTCACGGCTCACAGCTCACAGCTTTTTTCAACATCCAATCGTGGGCTCGCATGAGGGCCTTGTTCCCGAAGCGGTGGCGGATGTTCTCGCAGGCGATGGCCAGATCGCGCTGGCGCTGTCGGACGCCGAACAGGTCCAGTTGGCTGAACCCGCTGTATACGTTCGAAAGCTTGACCTGCACCATGCGGATGCGGACGCGGCGGTCCCAGATGCGGCGGAGAATCTGCGTGACCAGCGGGTACACCTGCATCTCCACGTCCGTCGGCTCGGGTAGGCTCATCTGCCCCTGATGCTCATCCATGTCGGTGTAGCGGATCTTGACCGTGACCGTGCGAATCTGTTTGCCGTCGGCCCGGACGCGGCTCATGGCCTCATCAGTCAACTGACGCAGCTTGGCGTCGATCAGGGCGAAGTCGGTGGTATCTTCGCCGAACGTCTCCTGGTGGCCGTAGGACAGCGCTTCGGGCCGAGCGGTCACCACCGGCCGATCGTCGATGTTGCGGGCGAAATCGCGCAGCTGCGCCGCCCCCGAGCCCACCAGTTCGGTCAGCCAATCCAAGGGCATCTGAGCCACCTGTCCGATGCGGGTGAGCCCGGCCGATTGCATGAGCCTGTCCGTGGTCGGGCCGATGCCGGGCAGCCACTTGACGGGCAGGGGATGCAGAAATGCCCGCTCGCGCTCTTCGTCTGGCGGGATGATGGTCAGGAGGTCGGGCTTGTTCAGCTTGCTGGCGATTTGACTGAGCAGCTTCGTGCGGGCCAGCCCCTGTGAGATGGTGACTTTGAGCCAGTCCTTCACGTCGTGGCGGAACTTCTCGGCCACTTCGTCGGGCTCCCGCTTCAAGCAGGCCCGCGTGCCGGTGAGATCGAGGTAGCCTTCGTCCACGCCCTGCTTTTCAACGACAGGAGTGATTTCGTCGGCCAGGCCGAAGATGTTGGCCGAAAACTGCTCGTAGAGATCGAACCGCACGGGCACGACAATGAGCTTCGGACACAGTCGGCGGGCCCGGCTCACCGGCATGGGCGTGTAGATGCCGAACTTGCGAGCCTCGTAGCTGGCCGACGCCACGATCCCGCGATGCAGGCCGCCCACCACGACCGGCTTGCCGCGCAAGGAACGGTCCGCCGCCTGCTCCACGGAGGCGAAAAAGGCATCGGCGTCGAAGTGAACGATGCAGCGCATAAAGGCTATCGGCTATCAGCTCTCAGCTATCAGCTGTCAGCCGGCGAGAAGGACGAATGACGAAATCCGAATGACGAAAGAAATCCGAATACCGAAATCCGAATGTCGAATGGCTCCAATTCATTCCGGCTCATAGCTCACAGCTCATAGCCCAGAGCTGACAGTTACTCCTCATCTCACTCTCCGGACGAGCGTATGGACCACACCCTGGATCACCAGTTCCGATAAGGGGACCAAGTCGGGATAGTTGGGATTCTCGGAGGTCAGGAAGGGCCGGCCGTGTTGCATGACGAGGCGCTTGAGCGTGGACTCGCCGTCGATCAGCGCGACCACGATCGCTCCCGGCTTGGCTTCGGGCGTGAACTCGCCCACCACCACGTCGCCGTCGTAAATGCCCGCCCCGATCATGGACTGCCCGCGAACCCGCAGGGCAAAGCTACGCCGCCCGGCCCGCAGCACCGCTGCCGGATCGAGCGCCACGCACCCTTGGCCCGCCTCCTCCGGCCAACCGGCCCGGATGGTGGCCAGGTCCTCGATTGCCGATTCCTCCGGACGGCATTCGTCCGGAGCCGTTGCTGAGCGATGAGCTATGAGCCGGAACATACAAAGAAGCTCTAAGCTATGGGCTATAAGCTATGAGCCAGAAAATAATTACCGGTCGTCCCGCGAGTGCCGGTTTCGCAGCTGCTCGCGGCACTGAACTGCCTCAAAGCACACAGATCAGTATACCCTAACAAAAACCAAATATCAAGCGGTGAGTGTTCTGCAGCACGAGCCAACGCGAAGGCGGGACGCCGCCCGGCGAGGACGGAACGGATCTCCAGAATCCGTCTACACATCGTCGCTCGTTCTGTTGACGGGATGGCTTGGCAATCCCGGCTGAAATGCGGTAGGCTGTGGCCGCGCGTCCCCAACCGTCGCAGATTCGCGGAGGAATGATGAGCGTCGAGACGAGTCCCGTCGTCAGCCCGCCGGCTCAGCCGTTGCGGTGGTATCAAGGTCTGACCAAGTATCACTGGTGGGTGTTCATCGTCGGTGCTCTGGCGTGGCTATTCGATTGTGCCGATCAGCGGATCTTCATGCTGGCCCGCACGCCGGCGCTGTCCGAGTTGCTCGGCCTGCCGCAGACCGACGGCCACGTGGTCGATTATGCCACCTACGCGACGGCCTCCACGATGGTAGGCTGGGCGGTCGGAGGCCTGTTCTTCGGCATCATGGGCGACCGCTGGGGGCGCGTGAAGACGCTCAGCATCTCGATTCTCGTCTACTCGCTGTTCACGGGGCTGTCCGGCCTGGCCCACACTGGCTGGAGTTTTTGCTTGTATCGCTTTCTCATGGGCGGGGGCATCGGCGGGGCGTTCGCGGCGGCAGCCACACTCATCGCCGAGACGCTGCCCGAGCACGCCCGGGCCACGTGCCTGGGGCTGTTCTCCGCGCTGTCCGTGCTGGGCAACATGAGCGGATCGTTGCTCGCGCTGGTGCTGTTCGCGCCCGAGCAGCGGTACTTCTCGCAGTGGGTTGAGGGTGGGATTGCCGGCTGGCGACTGCTGTTCTTCGTCGGCGCGCTGCCCGCGTTTCTGGTCGTGTTCGTGATTCTCACGCTGAAGGAGTCGGCTCAGTGGCAAGCCGCCCGCAAGCTGGCCCGCGAAAACATCGAGCGGCAGTTAGGCGATCTCCGCAGCATGTTTGGTCACCCGCGATGGCGCACGCACACGCTCGTGGCGGTGGGCATGGCCACCGCGGGCATTGTCGGCGTGTGGGGCGTGGGCTTCTTTTCGCCCGAGCTGATCAACGACGCGTTGCGCGATCTGCCCAAGACCGAGCTCAGCCGGGTCAAGAGCGTGGGCACGCTCCTGCAGGACGTGGGGGGCTTTCTCGGGATCCTCACGCTCACGTTCCTCGCCACGCACGTGGGGCGGCGGACCGGTTTCGCCATCGCGTTTCTCGGCGGATTCGTGTCAATCTGCGTGACGTTCCTCACGCTGCAGAGCAAGTGGCAGGCCTATGCGATGCTGCCCATCGTGGGCTTGTTCACGATCGGCGTGATGGGCGGATTCGTCATCTACTTCCCCGAAATCTTTCCCACTCGCCTGCGATCGACGGGCACGGCATTCGGGTACAACGTGGCTCGGTTCTCCGCCGCGGCGGTGATGCTGCTGGGCAACAACATCCGCGACGCTTTGCGAGCGCTGGAGTTCGCCAATCCCTTCCGCGTGGGGATGGTCATTCTCAGCGGAATCTACCTGCTGGGACTCGTCGTGCTCATCTGGGCGCCGGAGACCCGCGGCCGGCCGCTGCCGGAAGACGAGTGAGGGCGGTTGGAAGCCGTCGGCGCAGTCGGAAGTCGTCTCAGGCCACGGAGGCCGGGTGGGACAGGGGCTCGACGGGGGGCTTCAAGTCGCCTCGGACCGTGTAGTACATCCGGACCAGATCCGCGACGCCTCCGGCGCGGGTCTTGTCCATGATCCGAGCTCGATGGTTCTCGACCGTCTTGGGGCTGAGATCCAGGCGGGCGGCGATCTCTTTGGTGATGCAGCCTGCCACGACGAGATCGAGCACCTGCCACTCGCGCTGACTGAGCTTGCTGAAGCGTTCCCGCAGAAGGTGTGTCTGGTCGCGCTCATACCGGCGCTGGCGATCAAACTCGATCGCTCGCCAGACGCAATCCAGGAGTGTCTGGCCGCTGAACGGCTTTTCGATCAGATCGAAGGCTCCATCCTTCATGGCTCGGATGGCGGTAGGCACATCGGCGTAGCCGGTCAGCAGAATAGCGGGAAGGGCCACCTGACGCTCGCGCAGCGTGGCCAGCAATTCCAGGCCGCTCATGCCGGGCATGCGCAAGTCGATGATCATGCAGCCACAGAGGCCGGGATGGGCAAAGTCCAGGAACTCCTGCGCCGAGGAGAAGCTTCGCACATCGAGGCCGACGGATCCGAACAACGCATCCAAACCGTCGTGAATGGCTGGATCGTCATCAATGAGGTAAACGCATTGCTGGGACGGCATCGCACAGCCCCCTCATCTTGAATCGCAGTAGTGGTCGTCCCTCCGCACACGCTCAACTTGAACCTTTCAGTTCCGGGCAATTCAGAAGTTGCGCGCGCCAGGCACAGACGTTTAGTGTAACGCTCTCAGGGGCCCAATTCCAGAAGCTTGACGCGGGTGGCCTCGGTTGGCTTCAGATGAATGTCCATCCAGGCAGCGATGAGTTGTCGCGAATCGTGCGGCACGGCGTGCCCCTTCCCGTGCACATAGAACGCGTAGTTCTGAGGGACGCCCAGGAGTTGGTAGAGCTCGAGCAATTTCATGTTCATGAGGACCCGCTGTTGCTGGGTCTTCCAATTCCCGTCGTTCAGGGCGGATATCTCCAGGAACGGCCGGGGGGCGATCAGGGCGATGACATGGTGGGTGTCGATGGGAGGCAGCCGACCGGCGAGCAGGTCCGGCCGTAAGTGCTTGAAATATATGTACCAACGATTACGCGACCAATCCAGGACGCGGGGGTTGTGACGGAACGTGGGGGCGGCACAGTTGCAGACGGCGGCCTTGACGCGGGAGTCGTACGCGGCCAGATAGAACGTACCCTGGCCGCCCAGCGAGTGGCCCAGCGCACCGATCCGCTCCGGATCGACCTCGGAAAGCGATTGCAGCACGTCGATGGCGATGGAGTGCTCGTATGTGAACTTGCCTACCGCCGTCCAGTTCGGGTGCTTGCGGTAGAAGCGGGCGGTTTCGTATGGACCCTCCGGTGGGATGCGATGGCCGGCCACGAAGTGGTCGGGGGCAATCACGATATAGCCTCGCCGGGCAAACTGATCGAGAAACGCCTTCTCGGGGTTGTCCTCCAGGCCTGCGCTTTGACGCTTTCCCTGGGCGTAAGTTCCGTGGAGATGGACGATGGCCGGGGCCGGAGCCTGCAGCCCATGGGGAATGGCCAGGTAGGCGTGGGCTCGTTCGTCGGCTTCCACGTTGTAGCTGATGAGCTTGCGGATGTAGATGCCCTCGACGTCGACGGTCTCATGTACGGTCAGGTCCAGAGGGGGCTTGGTCGGCTTGTACTGGTCGCGGAGGAGTTCCAGGAATTGGCGGCGGATTTCCTCGCGACGGCGAGGCCAGTCTTCCTTGCTTTGCACGCCGGCCAGAAGGTCGTCCCAGCAGGATTGGATCGTCGGCGGTTCGAACTCGGGCCGCGTGGCCGGGGCGGATGCCGGACCGGCCGCCCGCGCGAGCGATCCGCCGATGCCCGTGGCCGCCACAACTAGGCCAACCACCGTCCACACGTGTTGCTTGTTCATGTCGCCTCCTTTCGCGTCGTCGTCAAGGGAGCGTTGGGCGGAATATACCACTCGCACGACGGCTGCACTATCGGGTACTGGACGAACGGGCCGGTTGCGGTGATGCTGTCAGCGTGCTCGATGAAACGCCCAAGACGCCGGATTGCATCAGCCCCCTGGACACTCGAGGCGGCTCGCGGCCGTCAGCCGGTCGAGCGGCCGTTCTGCGGCCCGTCGGCTGGCTTTTGCTGGTGACACTGTGTATCGGTCTGCCCATTCGGCTCGTGATCATCAGCCGTTCGGTCATGGTAAGCCGCGACACGGTCACGTTCATCTGGTACGCCCAGGCGATGGCCGATGATCCGCTGGCCGCCATGCGGCAGCACGACCAACATCCGCTGTATCCCGCCATGGTGCTGGGGGCTCATCGGCTGATCGAGATGCTGCCCGTGCTGCCTGCCTCGCTCCGAGCCGATCCGATCCGCAGTTGGACGACGGCGGCCATCGGAGTCTCGTTGCTGGGTGGACTGGCGGTGATCGCGGCTATTTACCTGCTGGCTTCGAGGCTCTTTGATCCGCAAACGGGGCTACTGGCCGCATTGCTCGCATCGGCGGCTGCCGAGTTCTGCCAGCTTTCCGCCGACGGTCTGACCGATATGCCGCACTTGGCGATCTACCTGACCGCCGTCTGGGCGGCTCTGCGCGGATTCCACACGGCGCGACCGGCCTGGTTCTTGCTCGTAGGGCTGCTGGGTGGGGCGGGCTACCTCATGCGTCCGGAAGGGGCCGAACCCGCGGTGGTTGCCGTCGCGTTGCTGACCATGCCGTACTTCTGCTCGCTCGGCTGGCGCCGGCGCTTGGCCGGAATCGCTCTCGTGCTCGCAGGCTCGGCACTGGTCGCTTCGCCTTACATGATGGTGACGGGCAAGCTCGTGCAGAAAAAGTCGATCTGGAAGTTCTTGAACGCCGAGCCCGCAGCTTCTCGCGACGTCACTTGTTCGCTGGCACGCGTCGATCCGCTGTATCTCATCGGTGGCTCCTGCGAGGGCCAGCAGTCTGCAGCGCTGGAGGCTGATGAGGCAATCCAAGCCGGCGCGGTCGGCGACGTCCCCAAAGCCCTGTTGCTCATTGGCGAGAAATGGGTCCGCTCGCTGCGAGTGACATTTCTGATTCCGTTCATCGCCTGGCTGTGGTGGCGCCGGCGTTTTCCGGCGGATCGCACCGGCGTGCGCGTGGTGCAGGCGGCTGCGGGTCTGCATCTGGCTATCGTCATCGCGCTGATCGTGCAATTCGACTACTGGGAGTTATTCAGTCTTCGGCATGTCCTGGTGCTGACGGGCCTGGCCCTGCCGTTCGTTGCTGCTGGGATGATCGCTATTCTCGAGAGCCTGCCCGAACGTCGGCAAGGCGTCGCGGCACTACTGCTGGGGTTCGGGTTGATTGCCCCGACGTTGCCGTGGATGTTCGAAGTTCGGCACCGGCAGGACGCTCACTTCCGCTCGGCCGCGGCCTGGATGCGCGAGAATACGCCGCAGCGGCCGCGCGTGCTGACCGAGCGGTTTCGAATGGCATTCTACGCGGACGCGGACTATATTCCGGGGCCGTTGACAGCTGACGTGACCGGGTACCTGGCGCAGGCCCGGCACCACAAGCCCGATTGGATCGCGTTCGACGAGCGGCGCATCCTGCGGGAGTCGCCGACGTTCTTTACCGACCTGGAACAATCGCTGGTTGCGGGTGAATCGCTGCAGCTGGCGAGGATCGAGATAAACAAGCTCCGGGGAAGCACGCGGCGGGTGCTCGTGTATCATTACCGTCCGCCGGATCGAAAAGCACCGACGGGGGAGCCGGCGGCGAGGAACACGCCGACCGCCGCGCCCCGTGAGTTCGTCAAGCAAGGAGAAAGCGAAGATGGCTTTGCGCGTTTTGGGCTTCATGGCCCATCCTGATGATGTGGAATTCACTTGCGCCGGCACGCTCATTCGGCTCAAGCAGGAAGCGGGTTGCGAGATTGCGATTGCCACCGCGACGAGCGGCGACTGCGGTTCGGCCGAGCACGGGCCCGACGAGATCGCGCGGATTCGTCACGCCGAGGCCAAGGCTGCGGCGGCTCTGCTGGATGCCGAGTATTACTGTGCGGGCTGTCGCGACATGTTCGTGATGTACGATGAGCCGTCGCTCAAGCGGTTCATCGAAGTGCTGCGCAAGGCTCGTCCCGACGTGGTCATCACGCAGCCGCCGGTGGACTACATGGTCGATCACGAGAACACGGGCAAGCTGGTGCGTTCGGCCTGCTTCGGCGCGCCCATCCCCAATGTTTTCACGGGCGACATCAACCCGGCCCCCGTGTTGGACAAGATCCCGCATCTGTACTACTGCGATCCGCCCGATGAAAAAGAGATCTTCGGCGATCCAGTGACGCCGCACTTCGTCGTGGACACGACCAACGTGATGGATCTCAAGACACAGATGCTGAGCTGCCACGCTTCGCAACGGAACTGGCTGCGCAAGCATCACGGGATGGACGAGTACATCGAGTCCATGAAGCGGCGGGCCGCCGGCCGCGGCAAGCTCATCGGCAAACCGTACGGTGAAGGCTTCCGCCAGCATCTCGGCCACGGCTACCCGCAGAACAATATCATTGCGGAACTGCTAAAGCTGTGAGTTTGAAGCTGTGAGCCGGAGGAGGCATTCGTCATTCGGATTTCGACATTCGGATTTCGGCCCGTCAATCCAGCTCCAGGATCTCGTAGCGTTTTTCCAGATAGGTGCATCCGGTGCTGATGCAGTGCACGTGCCCGTGGGTGACCTCGCCGGCCTTGTGGACGTGACCGCAATAGACATGCCGGGCCTTGGGGTATCGCAGGAGCATCTCACCATAGGCCGTGCTGCCCAGGAAGGCCGCGGCGAAGGCCCAACTGGGGTTGGAGTTGGGTGGGATCAACTCGGCGTAGGGCAGATGATGCAGGCCGACCACCAGCGTATCGCACGCGGAGCTCAACTCCTGCAACTGCCCTTCTAGCCGGTCCAGTAGCCGCCGGCAGAACGTGACATCGTCCATGGGCAGCCGGACGTGTTCGCCGTCCATCCAGCGGGTGCCCATGCTGAGGCTGTCCTCAGGAACGTCGTCGACGGTCTCGAGCAGATGCTGGTAGCGTTCCATCCGGGAGGCCGCTCCAGGCGCGACCTTTTCGCGGTAGAATCGCAGCGGGATCCCCAGGTGCTCCGGGCGAAAGCTGAAGTCATACCAGCCCATGGAGCCCACGAGACCTACGCGGCCCAGCACGACCGGCTCGTGGTCGAGCATGTGGAAACCCGCCTCAGCGCAGACCCGGGGCAGGATCTGCTCGTAACGGACGAGCGAGCATTCACCGGGCGGAGCCCACAACTCGTGGTTGCCCGGCACGAAGAACTTGCGGCCGGCGAAGCGGTCGAAAAGCTGAAAGCATTCCCGTAGAATGCTGACGTCCTGGCCGGCTGCGTCACCGAGGATCAGCAGCGCGTCGGCGCGGAGCCGGCAAATCTCTTCGGCTAGGTCCACCGTAGGCTGCTTGCTGCGGAGCACGTTGTAGTGCAGATCGGAAGTGACAATCAACCGCATTGGGAGACCGCCTCCGGCGACCACAGCGGTTCCGCCCCAGTGTCAGCATCGGGCGAGACGACCGGCCGCCTTTCGCCCCATGTTCTGGAAATCCGCGACCTCGTCAAGACGTACCGCCTGTCCAGCCAGGTGATCCATGCCTTGCGCGGAGTCTCGTTCAGCGTGCGAGCCGGCGAACTGGTGGCCATCATGGGGGCCAGTGGTTCGGGCAAGAGCACGCTTCTGCATTTGGCCGGCGGGCTCGACGTGCCCGACAGCGGCTCTGTGTTCATAGAGGGCCGGGATATCACCACGCTGTCCGACCGGCAGCGCACGTTGTTTCGCCGCCGGCGGATGGGCATCATCTTTCAAGCCTACAACCTGCTGCCCACACTGACTGCCCGCGAGAACATCGCCATCCCGCTGCTGGTGGACGGCGAGTCCAACTCGGTCATCCGTCAGCGCGTCTCGGAGATGCTGGCTATGGTCCACCTGGAGGAACGTGCGGATCACCGGCCCCAGGCCATGTCGGGCGGCGAGCAGCAGCGGGTGGCCATTGCCAGGGCGCTGCTCAACGATCCCGCGGTCATTTTGGCTGACGAGCCGACCGGCAATCTCGATTCGGTGAACGCGGTCGAAATCTGGATGCTCCTGCGGCGGCTGGCCCACGACATGCACAAGACCGTGCTCATGGTCACGCACGAACCGGCCGCAGCGTCGTACGCCGATCGGACGTTCGTGCTCAAGGACGGTTGTCTGGTCGGCACGCTCGAGGATGTGGAACCTGGAAATGCGGCACTGGTCGCTCGTCGGTATACGGAACTGGTCGGCTAAGCCGGGACGGACGGCGGCGGCTCTGGCGGCGATCGCCTTGGGCGTCGGCGTAGTCGTGTGGGTCACCTGCGCGTACGAGTCGGTGCGTCTGGCGCTGACCGACCAGGTCTGGTTCTGGATCGGCCGCAGTCATCTGGCCGTTGAATCGGTCTACGGCAACGAGGGCACGGTTTACCAGGAAATCGCCGAGCAACTCGCCAGGGATCGAAACGTTGCCGCGGTCACGTACCGGCTCACGCATCGCGTCGTCCTGCATCCGCTGGCCACCGAATCGAAGCCGCCGGCCACCCGCCCGCCGCGACTCGAGACCGACGAACTCCTCGCGCCTCGCGACGACATCGTTCCCGAAGATTGGATTCCCCCCGGCAGCGATGTAACCGAGAGTTCGCGTGAACCGGCTGTGCTCACGCCTCGCGATCCCATCGAGCTGGCGGGCACGGAAATACAAGCCGTAGGCATCGATCCGAATACGGAGTATGCCTTCCGCAGTTACGATGATGAACGCATCGCGGGTCGCAAGCTCCAGCCGGACGACACCGACGCCGCCGTCCTCGATCGGCGGCTGGCGGAAGCTCACGGGATCCAGATCGGCGACAAAATTCGCCTTCGTCGTCGCATCACCGCCGAGGACGTCAACGCCGAGGCTGCCACCGCCACGTTCCAAGTGGTCGGGCTGCTCGAGCGGCGACAGGTGGCCAAGCAGCAGTTGCCGGTCGTGCTCGTCAAGCTCGAAGAGCTGCAGCGACTCGTGGGCTACGATCAACACCCGCGGCGGGTGACCAAGATTGATCTGCAACTGAAGGACACCTCGTCCTCGGCCATCCGTTCCACCGAGCAACGGGTGTGGAACATCGTCAACCAGCACCGGCAGGGGTTCCTGGTTTCTTCCTCGGAAGCCAAGCTCAAGCAGGTGGAGGCGGCCGAGCGGCAGAGCGGGTTCGTGTTATTGCTTGTCTCGTGCGTGGCCCTGTTTACGGCGTTCTTCATCATCCTGTCCACGCTGAGCATCGGCATGCTGGAACGCATCGGCCAGCTCGGCACGCTGCGCTGCTTGGGCGTGACACGGCTGCAGATGGCGGCGATGGTGCTGGCCGAGGCGGTGCCGTTGGGGATGACCGGGATCGTCCTCGGCGTGCCGGTAGGGTTGGCACTGGCGCGGTTGAGCGTGTGGATGGCGCCCGAGTACATCGGCACGTTCGCGATCAGTTACCGCGGTCTGGCGGTGGCACTGGGCGGCGGGGCGGTGACCACGCTGGCCGGCGCGCTGCTGCCCGTCGTGCAGGCCATGCGAATCTCTCCGCTGGCGGCGTCACGGCCCCAATCGCGGGCCACGCCCATGTGGATCAGCGTGGTCGCGTTCGTGATGGGCGCGGCCATGATCGCCGGGCACTCCTACATGATCGAACGGCTGCCCGCCAACAAGTGGTTCGAATCGCAGTACGCCCTGTCGGGCGTCGCGCTGCTGTATTGCGGTTACGCGCTGATCACGCCGTTTCTGGTCTGGCTGTTCGGGCAGACGGCAGTCGGACTGGCGGCGCTGCTGTTGGGCCTGCGGCGGCAACTGCTCAGCGACCAGGTTGGCCGGGCCGCCTGGCGCTCGGGCGCCATCTGCTGCGGCCTGATGGTGGGGCTGTCGTTAATCGTCTCGCTGGTCGTGCACAGCCAGTCGCTCGCGGCCGGGTGGGACTTCCCCAAAGATTTCTGCGAGGCGTTCGTCTACGTCTCGCCGGCGGTGTCTCGCGCCAAGGCCGACCAGATCCGCACGATGTCCGGCGTGGCCCGCAGCGCGGTGGTTAACGAGAGCATCCGTTGTACGGTCTACGGGGCGGGACTGTTTCATTTCCCGACGTCGCGATTCGTGGCCGGTCATCCCCGCGAGTTTTTCGAGATCGCCCGGCTCGAGTTCAAGAAGGGCAACAAGGAAGAGGCCATCGCCAAGCTCGAAAAGGGCGGCTACATCCTGGTCACGCCGGAGTTCGTGCGGGCCAAGCGGAAAGACTACGGTGACAAGGTCTACATCAAAGGGGCGGGCGGCAAAAGCCGCGCCGGGTATTTCGAGATCGCCGGCGTGGTCACCTCGCCCGCGCTGGACATCGCGGCCAACTACTTCAACGCGGGTGGCATGCTGGTGGCGGCCTCGGTGCACGTGGTCATGGGCACGCTGGAGGACGCCCAGCGTGTCTTCGGCGTGCCCGACGAGATCAGCATGTTCCTCATCAATTTCGACATTCCTGCCACCACGCCGGCCTATCCGCCCGAATTCGACGCCGCCGAGCCGCCGACCGTCGGCACGCCCGGCGCCATGGCGGAGCTGATTGAACGATGGGCCCCGCTCATGCCCGAGCGACGGCAAGACGCGACGACCGCGATCGAGCAATATCGCCATTACACGAGCGAGAACCCCGACGCCCGGCCCAGTTGGACGGTGTTCCCCATGCTGCACGTCTTCCGCGAGAGCCTGGCCCGGCTGGTGGGTGAGTGGGACAAGATGCCGCCCGCCCAGCGCTGGCAGAATTTCCGCGAGGAACTGGTCATGCAGTTCATGGCCTTCCGCTCGGACGCCAATGCCGAGCAGCACGCTTCGGTTCGGGCCCTCAAGCTGGCGATCGACCGCGACTTGCGGCGGGCCACGTTGCTGTTCACGACGATTCCGGTGGTGGCGCTGATCGTGGCCGCGCTGGGCGTGGGCAATCTCATGACCGCCAACGTCGCCAGCCGCACGCGTGAAATCGCCATGCTGCGGGCCGTCGGGGCGACCAAGTCGCAGATCGTGCGGTTGATCATCGGCGAGGCGCTCGTGCTCGGCACGCTGGGTAGCGCGTTGGGTCTCGCTCTCGGGCTGCACGCCGCTCACGGCATGAACTCCATGACACTGGCCATCTGGGGCTACCAGCCCGACTGGACCATTCCGTGGGATCTCGTCTTGCCGGGGATCGCGTTCACCGTGGGCGTGTGTCTGATTGCGGGCATTATCCCGGCACGGCATGCAGCCCGCAACAACATCATCGACGCGTTGCAGACGGGATAGGGGGCGGTTCGATTTCCCGTTGCGCGGCAACGGGGCTAGACTTCGGCAATGAAACCGGTACGACAAAGCTCTTCAGACATCGACGCCCTGGCCGTGACCACCGAGCCGGTGTACTTTCCGAATCTTCGCGGCGACCGACTCGCCGGACGGCTGGATCTGCCGCAGAAGAGCGAGCCTGTCGCCTACGCGTTGATCGCGCATTGCTTCACCTGCTCCAAGGACATCAAGTGCATCAACTGGCTGGGCAAGTTCCTGGCTGAGCGGGGCGTGGCCGCGCTGCGATTCGACTTCACCGGACTGGGCGACAGTGAAGGCCGATTCTCCGAGACGACGTTCTCGTCCAACATCGAGGACATTCTGGCCGCCGCCGAGTTTCTGCGCTCGCAGTATGCCGCACCGGCCGTTCTCATCGGTCACAGTCTGGGCGGAACCGCGGTGCTCGCCGCCGGCCCCCGGATACCCGAATCTCGCCTCGTTGTCACCGTCGCCGCTGCGGCTGAGCCCCGCCACATTCGTGAGCGGCTCATTCGCCAACATCCCGAGATCCTGAGCGAAGGCGCGGGGGACGTGAACTTCGGCGGCCGCACCGTGCGAATCCGCCGCGAGTTCCTCGACGACCTCGACACGCACAACATCGAGCAGGAGGTCGCCGCGCTGGGCCGCAGCCTCATCGTGTTTCACCCTTCGGCCGACGAGATTCTCGATCTCGAGCATGGACAGCGCATCTTCCAGGCCGCCCGACCGCCCAAAAGCTTCATCTGTCTTGAGGACGCCGATCATCTCCTGGTTCGCCGTGAGGCCGACGCCCGCTACATCGCGGAGGTCGTGGCCGCATGGGTTTACCGGCATCTGGCTTACTCTCAACACGGGCCGGCCGCCGACTGAAAAGACCCTAGTCCAGGGTTTCCCCCACCGGCCGAGTGGGGGGATGACGGGTTAGAGAGCCTATCCTTCGCCGTTACAATACACGGCTTGGCTTATGTCGCCTGCACAACGTGAGACTTCCGTGTCGGCATTGCAGCAGGGCCTCTCGGTGTCGGCGATGAGCGCACAGGCCCCCGACAAAACGGATCCGTTGCGCCATCTCGATTTCACGGGCGCATGTCGAGAACTCTCGCGGCCGCGGCGGGAGGCTCGGCGTCTGCGTTGCGTTCCCGGAACGTGGGACCGGTACCTCGGTTCCAATCCGCCCGAGCAGTTGAACCCGTTCATCCGTTGGGTGTTCGCACAGGCAGGTCTCCACGCGGCCGGCTATCGCTCGGCGGTGCTGCAACGGCGATTGAGCTCCTGTTTGCGAGCATTGCGGGCGAGCGGGGTCGAGGAAGCTCGCGCGATCCTGGAACGCGATCCGTCGCGACTGAACGTGGCGATCAACGCGCTGCTCGTCGGCGTGACGGAGTTCTTCCGGGATCCCGTGGTCTTCGACGACCTTCGGCGGATCATCTCGAGCCTGGCTCGCGGCGGCCGATTGCGGATCTGGAGCGCCGCCTGTGCGCAGGGGCAGGAACTGTATTCGCTGGCCTTGATGCTGGCCGAGTTGAATCTGTTGTCCGGCAGCGACTTGTTGGGCACGGACTGCCGGGCGGACGCGATCGCATGGGCGTGCCGCGGCGAATACGCGCGGTTGGAAATTCGGAGCATCCGGCCGGTACTGCGGGAAAAGTGGTTCATACCAGTAAAAGAGCGACCCGAGCGCGTCCGGGTCGCGACCGATTTGCGGCGGTACACACGCTGGCAGGTGGACGATCTGCTTCGTGGGGTTCAGCCCGGACCGTGGGACCTGATCTGCTGGCGCAACCATGCGATCTACCTGGCCCCCGAGACCACGCGTGCGGTCTGGCGCCGGTTGGTGAGAGAGTTGCGTCCGGGCGGCCTCTTGTTGACCGGCCGAGCCGAAGGGCCTGATCGAGCGCTGCCGCTGACCCGCGTGGCCGGGTGTATTTACCGCAAGCGTTGACATGGGCATGGACGGTGGACCGATGAAGACCGGATCTGAAACAGTGCTTCCGAAACCCGGCAGACCCGAGCGGATCGTGTGGGCCATCGTTTGTGCGGTCGCCGTTGTCGTCTGGGCGAGCCTGCATCTCTGGCTCTTTTCCGACCGTTTCGTACCGCTGACGTACGCGCTGCCCCTGTTCATCTGTGTGTGGTCGCGGGATCGCCACATGCTCTGGGGCATGGCGGGCTTTCTTGCCCTTGTGGCCACGCTCGATTTCTTGGGGTTCCTGTCCGGGCAAGGGCCGGCGGTTCGCGTTGGCTGGTCGGTCTACCTCGGCCAACTCGCGGACATCTCGGTGGCCGCCGTCGTCGTACACGCCATCATTGCCCTTCGCTGCGCACTGGAGGACCGAAACACTCAACTCAGCATCCTGAATGACATTCTGGCTCAGGCCAATGAAGAAGTGACTCGTCAGAACGAGGCCCTGGAACAGAGCAACATCGAGCTGGAGAAAGCCAACCAGGAACTGGCCGCGCGAGAGGCCGAGATCAGTCGTCAAAACGAGGAACTCACCGCCCAGTCGGAGGAACTGGCCCGGCAGAACGAAGAATTGCGGGCGCAAGGCGAAGAACTGGAGCAGCAGGCGGAGGAGTTGGCCACACTGGCCGAAGATCTGCAGCACCTGAACGAGGAGCTGAGCCGCCGTGAAGAACTGCTTTCCAATCTGCTGAGCCGTGCGAGCGTCTACGGGCAGGAAGACCGGTTCCTGGAGACGGTCTGCCAAAAGGGCCTGGAGCTCTTGGGCGATGACGTGGTTGCCGCAGCCGTGATTCGCAGTGGCGACGACAAGGTCGAAGTGGAGTCTTACGTAGGGCCGGAGCCGGGGACCCCCGGAATGTCGGCGTGGCCTGCCGATCGCTCACTGGCCGGCGTGGTGTTCAAAGAGAATCGCACGGTCAGCCTGGCCGACACTCGTTTGCGGCCGGATTTGGTCTTTCCGCCGCCGAAGGAAACACCGGTGGAGGCCGTGCTCGCCACACCGCTGTGCATAGGCTCGCAAGTGCGAGCCGTTCTCGAATTCTATGCGAGCCGGGCTCGTCCCTGGACGCGGGATCACTTCCGCCTGGCCGAGTGGCTGGCCGCACAAGCCAGCCCCGTTCTGGAAATGCTGGACCTGCGCCGGCAGCTCACGTCGAGCGAGCATCGCTTCAGAACCACGTTTGAGCGAGCGGCGATCGGCATCGCCGAGATCGGCTTGGACGGCCGGTTCCTCCAGGTCAACCAGCGATATTGCGAGATTACTGGTTATTCTCTGGAAGAGATCTCCGAGCGCACCTGGAAGGACATGACGCACCCGGATGACGTGGAGCATGAGCTCACCCTGGCCCGGCGGCTCGCAGAGGGCGAGATCGAATCGTACACGTTGGAAAAACGACACCGACGAGCAGACGGCGAGTTCGTGTGGGTCAACCTGACGGGATCGGTCCTGCGGGACGCCAACTCGAAGCCCATCCGCTACATTGCCGCCATCGAGGACATCACCCAGCGCCGTCAGGCCGCCGAAGCCCTGCGCGAGAGCGAGCAGCATGTTCGGCGGGTACTCAACACTGTACGTGTTCGTGGGCGTGCTCGACGTGAACGGCGTGCTGCTCGATTGCAATGAGGCGCCGCTCCAGGCGGCCGGCATCACGATGGACGACGTGCGGGGCCGGCGGTTCGAGGATTGCTATTGGTGGGACTATTCTCCGCAGGTCCAACAGCGGGTTCGAGAGGCCATCGATCGGGCAGCTGCCGGCGAGACCTCCCGGTTTGATATCAATGCTCGTATGGCGGGTGGCCGGATGATGACCCTCGACTTTAACATCTCGCCCATGTTCGACGAGCACGGCCGCATCACGCATCTGATCCCGTCGGCTGTCGATATCAGCGATCGCAAGCGGGCCGAGGACGCCTTGCGCCAGAGCGAGGAGCGGTTCCGTACGCTGGCCGGCGCGACCTTCGAGGGCGTCTGCCTGAGCGAGGATGGAATCATTCGCGAATGCAATGACCAGCTCTGTCGGATGCTGGGCTATACGAGTCGAGACGAACTGATCGGCAAGGAGAAAGTGCAACTGTTCACGCCCGAGTCGCGGGAGGTGATTGCCGGCTACATTCGATCCGGGCAGGACTCCGTGACCGAGCATGAGATGCTCTGCCGCGACGGCAGCCGCCGCACGGTGGAGGTGCACGGCCGAACCGTCGAGCATCTCGGCCGCCGCATTCGGATCACCGCCCTGCGCGATATCACCGAACGCAAACGCGACGAAGAGCTGCTCCGTCGCAGCGAAGCGGCCTACCGCGAACAACTCGCCGAGTTGCAGGCCATCTACGATTCGGTGCCCATCGGGCTGTGCATGCTGGACAAGGATCTGCGATACGTGAAGGTCAACCGCGTGCTGGCCGCGATCAACAACCGTCCGATGGAAGAGCACATTGGCCGGACCATCTTCGAGGTTGTGCCGGAAATGGCGGCCCGTCTGCACGAGACGCTGCAGACCGCTATCGAGACCCGCACGCCGGTGCTCGATCTGGAGATCTGTGAATGCGCCCCCGATCAACCGGGCGTGCCTCGCTATTGGACGGGGAACTTCCTGCCCCTGCTGGATGAAAACCTCAACCTGCGCGGCGTGAACATGACGGTCCAGGAGACGACCGAACGGCACATGGCCGAGCAGCAGCGAGCCCAATTGCTGGAGGCCGAGCGGGCGGCTCGTACCGAGGCCGAGCGGCACGTGCGGCTCAAGGACGAGTTCCTGGCCACCGTTTCTCACGAGTTGCGCAGTCCACTCAACGCCATCGTGGGTTGGACGCGCCTGCTGGCCAAGGGCAGCGTGGAAACGTCCAAGGCGGTGGACATCATCAGCCGCAGCGCCGCCACGCTCACCCAAATCGTGGAAGATCTGCTCGACATGAGCCGCATCATCTCCGGCAAGATCCGTCTGAAACGCGAGCCGGTGGATTTGGCGACGTTGATCCACAACACCGTCGAAGGCGTGCAGATGGCCGCCGAGGCCAAGGGCATTCACGTCGAAGTGTCCGTCGATCCGAGCCTGAGGCCGCTGGAATGCGATCCTAACCGGCTGCAGCAGATCGTGTGGAATCTGCTCACCAACGCCATCAAGTTCACGCCGGAACAGGGTCAGGTATACGTCGCGGTCCACCAGGGATATCGAGAGGTCCACATCAGTGTTCGGGACACGGGGCAGGGGATCGCGCCGGAGTTCCTGCCTCACCTGTTCGAACGCTTCAGCCAGCAGGACGGCTCCATCGCTCGCCGGCATGGCGGCCTGGGGTTGGGCCTGGCCATCGTCAAGAGTCTGGTCGAACTGCACGGCGGACGGGTTCATGTCGAAAGCGAAGGCGAGGGCAAGGGCGCGCTGTTCACCGTGTCGCTTCCCGGTGTCCGCCGCGATCCGGTCGCGGAGTCGGCGAGCAGCCTGGCCCGCACGCGAACGCCCGCCGATCTCGATCTGGACGAGCACACGCTGAGGGGCGTCAAGGTGCTCTGCGTGGATGATGATGCGTACAGCCGCGAACTGCTGGAGCGGGTGCTGTCCGACGCGGGGGCCAGCGTGCGGACCGCCGACTGCTGCGAAGCCGCCCTGGCCGCCATGGACGAGTTCCGCCCGGATTTGCTGATCAGCGACATCGGCATGCCGGGCGAGGACGGCTACAGCTTCATCGCCCGCATCCGTTCGCTGGGCGACTGGCGAAGCGAACTACCCTGCATCGCCGTGACCGCCTTGTCGCGGCGTGAGGATCACGTGCGTGCCCTGCAGGTCGGCTACGACGAACACGTGGGCAAGCCGTTCGATCCCTCGACGTTGTGTTTAGTCGCCGGTCGCCTGCTTCGCGGCCGCAGCAAGTCTGCGGGAGCAGTGGCGCCGGTTTCGGTTATGGACAGCAACTCGTCGAGCGGCCGGGCGGATCGGCGGCACGTCCTGGTGGTCGAGGATAGCGAAAACATCGGCCAGTTGCTCAAGACCTGTCTCGAGGAGCAGGGCTACCGCGTGACCATCGCCACCAGCCTGGCCGAGGCGTTGGAGGCCGCCAACGCCGACCCCGTTCATCTCCTGCTCAGCGATCTGCGACTCAACGACGGCATGAGCTGGGACCTCCTGGCTCGGCTGCGGCCGCGCGTGCCGGGCATTGTGATCAGCGGCTACGTCGATGAAGAACACGTCGCTCGTAGCAAGGCCGCCGGCTTCGCCCAGTACCTGGTCAAGCCGGTGGAACCCGAGCGGGTGGTAGCCGTCGTTCGGGAACTCCTGAACGAACCCGCCGATTCCGGTGGGGCCGCTGATCAGCGCGTGTGATGGTTCGGTGATCCAGAATTCACCACGGAGAGAGGGAGACACAGATGGAGCTGTCAGCTCTCAGCTGTCAGCGTTCAGCCGGATGTTTGGCCCATAGCTCACAGCCCGGACGTTCATCATCGCCGCTACAATTCTCCAGGCGCACTCGATGGCCGAGTCGCAGCGGGAGACCGCGACATGAAGTGGATTATCCTATTGACCAGTCTGGTCCTGGTGTTTTCGACGGCGTGCGAGAATCGGGATTCGGGTGTGAATGAGGGCGGCGGTTATCGCGAAACGCCCGCCGAGCGGCAGTCGGACGCGACGCCTCGTGAGGAAGGGCCCGCCGAGCGCACGGGCCGCATCGTCGATGAGGCGACCAAGCGTGCTGCCGAGGCGGTGGGGCATGGTCTCCGGGAAGCCGGGCGAGAAATTCAGGAACACGTGCCCGCACCGGATCGCAACACCGAATCCGCGCCGGAGTAACTCGGGGGGCGGGCATCTGGCCCGCCTGCAAAGTGGGCGAAGTGCCCGATCAATGCAAGGTCGCCAACACCATCCGAGTGGACGGGCCTCTCGTCACTCCAACACCAGGGCGATTTGAACGGCATCGACGACAATCGCCGCCGGCGAGTGGATCGCAATATACATGACGTTGCCGTCCTGCGGCGGTCCGGGCACCTGCAGGATTCGCGAGCCGGCATGCCCGGCCGGGGCCGTCCACCGCCGATGATCCCCCAGACTGTCGCCCCCGAGCGCGGGCCGGACGCCGACTTCGAACGGCTCGACGCCGGTCCCCGGATCGATGACGCGGTAGATCAGCGAGACCTGATACTTCTGCCCGGACATGATCTGCACGTGCCCCGGTTCGGTCACGAAAACTTCGTGCCGGCCTGGCGGCATGTTGCGCGTGTCGATCAGGAGCGACTTCTTGCCGTCCAGCCGAGTCTCGGCACCTTCCTGAATGGAAGCCCCCAGCAGAATGCGATAGCGCTGGTCGGGGTTCTCGAAGTCGAATACGAACCGGGTTTGCCTCTTGTCCTCGGCAGCGGCATTCACGTGATCCCATAACGGCAAGGAACGCACGGGTTCGTGGCCGCTGACCGCTGCCCGAATCAACGCCAGTTCCCGGTCGAACCGGCGCATTTGGTCCGCCCACTTGCCGGTGACCGGCACGTAGGTTCGCTGGAGATAGTCGGCCGGCCACGGGGGCGGCGAAACCGGCTGTGACTGCCAGTACGGCACGGCGTCGGGATAGATGCGGTCGGAGAGCTCCACGACCCTCCGCCACGCCTCAACCGACTTGCTCAGGGGCTGCGTGCAATCGATCATTCGGCCGCGACGAGCCTTGTACTGCTCCCAGGCCAAGGCGGCCTTGATCTTGTTGGCGATATGGTCGCCCATTGCCACGTTCAGTTCGATGGCGTCCAGCAGGGTGGTCAGTTCGGCGGCTTGCTCGGGGCTGCCGGGCTGGATGTGCCGCAGCGCCGGCAATAGCGAGTTGCACGCATCCACGTGGCGGCTGATGTTGGCCGCCACCTGCCACGCGGGGATCGCCTCGCCGCTCGAGGTGCGGTCGGACTCGCTGCGGATGCTCGCAACGTTGCGGCCCCACACGGGCTCGGGCCACGCCGGATTCCGTTCAGACATGGACTCGGCTCGCATATCCCGCGGTCCGGGCAGGCCCTCGGGACCGGAATAGCTCGGCAACGCGGTGTAGTGGGTCAGCAACAAACCGAACTGCGGCATGAACTGCGGCGATGCGTCGTATAGCAACAGCAGCGACTCGGGAATGATCGCGCTGGCCCGCTGCATGGTCTCCAGGAGTTGCCCGGCGTATTCGCCGACGCCGTAGACTTGCACGCGGCTTTCCCACCGCTGGCGGCTGAACCGTTGGCCCATGTTGTAGGCATAATCGAACAGCGCTTCACGACCGATGGGGTGCAGGTTGGGGCCAGGTTCGAGCAGGAAGCCTTGGAGGCCCTGATTCCGCAGGTCAAGCATGAGCGTCCGCGCCCACTGCGGATCGGCCCAGAACATGTAGCTCATCGCGCCGCGCAGGCTGCCCACGGCGACGTTGCGGAGCGGCGCGACGTCCCGAGCGGCCTGATCGGCTTCGAGAGCGAAATGGCGCAGCCGCTCGTCCGCTAGCGGTTTGTACCAGTGAGCGCCCTGCAGCGAGTGCAGGATTTGCACTTCGGGATAACGTTGCGCCACCGCGGCGACGTCCGCCGGACTCACACCGTCGGCCCACACCAGCAACTCACGTGCGGACACGCCCGGTGCGGCAGCGGTCGTTGCCCCGGCTGGCGGCGACGCCGGACTCCCGGCTCGCAAGCCATCCGCGACGGCCTGCAACGTCGCGGGCGAGTTGAAACCGGCACCGGCTCCCAAACCCGCCAGATCGGGGTAAGTCTCGATGAGTTTGCGGGCGATCTCGCCCAGTGCCGCGGACGTCGTGCCCTCGGCAGGGGCGCTCGCGCTCGCCGGCGACGCTTTGGAGCCGGCGAGCGAATCGTCGGCGAGCAAGAGGTAGGTCTTTATGCCTCGGCTCGCAGCTTCGCTGAGAATCCACCGGAACTGGTCCCGGCAACGAGCGAAGTCGTCGGGCTTAAACCAGCCGGTCTTGCCGATCAGCTCCGCCACGGTCTCGGCCGGACGGGTTTCGGCCTGTGCGGCAGCCAGCAACCCCGTCCACGGATTCGTGTGCCGCAGTACCAGCGTGTTCATGTTCTGCGAGCGCATGAGCTCCAGGCGGGCGGTCCACCGCGCACGGTCCCACCACAGGCCGGCCGGGTCGGCTTCACTTGTCTTGAACGCCTGATACTCCGGCGACGGACTGCCCAACCACAGCGGGAGTTCCTCGATCAGACCTCGCGTCGGCAGCGGACCGTACCAATCCATGCGGACCCGCTGCCACAGGCGCGGTTCCAGGGGCGTGATGGCGCAGGCGGCCGGCACCGAAGCAATGACCTTGCCCTGGGGCATGGACAACTCGGGGCGGCAGATGTTCACGATGGCGATGTTCAGCGTCGCGCCCGGAGCGAATGGCGGCCGGACCCCCAGCTCGGACCACGGGATACGCGCTTCGACCGAGTAGCCCTTGTCCGGCCTGCCACTGACGTTGGGCGTCGTGCCGGGTTTCAGTCCGACCGCCCACTGCACGGCCGAGTTCCACGGCGAAGGCCAGCCCGGTTCGACCGCCGGATCGGCGTCCGCGGGCAACGGGCCGCGGCACCAGTGGACGCCGCCCATGGCGCTGAACGTGTACGAGACGGTCTCCGCCGTCCATGCCGGCGCGTTCCGATCGCCGACGTGCACGAGCAGCTTGATCGCGTCGTCTTCCCACACCTTGGACTTGGGCGTTCGATTGCTGCCCACGACGTTGGTGTCGGTGACGTCCGCGGCGAAGTAGAGGTACTGGTCGTCGTAGCCGAGGTAGCAGCGGCTTATCGTCTCGGGCTGGGCGGGATCATAAAGCGTCCAGACCCGGCCTTTCTCGGACCAGAAGGGATCGTTGACGAAGCCGTCCAGCGTCGGAGCCGGAGACGCCAGGACGGCGGAGCTGATCAGGGCCCAGAGCCCGACAGTGGCTGTTCTCATGTGGTCTTACCTCGCAGGGAGCTCGATTGGCCCCACGCTCATGCTCAGCTCCTTATACCCCCGGCTGCGACCCGAGGTTTGAGACTGTCTGCCGGATGCCGATACCCATGTGCTCGTCACGGGGTCAGGGCATTGGCGATGTTCTCGATGCGATATTCCCGCTCGCCCGAACCCAAATCCAGCCGAACCGTGTCGCCGGCCCGCAGTCCGCGGAGCCGGGCGCACAAGGGAGCCCGATAATTGTAAATGGCCTGATCCATGTCCGATTCGAACGGGCCGAGGATGGTGAATTCCCGCCGGTCACTTCCATCGGTTGCGGCCAGCGACACCTTCACGCCCAAGCCGACCTGCTCGGTGGAGACGTCGCCCGGCGAGATCAGCCGGGCCAGGCTCAATTCCTGCTGCATCTTCATGAGCCGGGCCTGCAGCAGGTCACGCTCCTCTAGGGCGAACTTGTACTCGGAGTTTTCGCTGAGATCGCCGCGGGCGGCCGCCTCGCCGATGGCCCGGGCGTTCTCGGGAATCTTCACCTTGGTCAGGTAATCGATCTCTTCCTTGCGCTTGTCGAAACCCTTCTGCGTGCAGTAGATCACCGAATCGTCCTGCCACGGATCGACGGTGGGACGAGGCCGGTTGACCAGTTCAGGATGTGTGTCGGTAACAATTCGCATGAGATTGATGCGAACCGTGTGGCCGAGCCCGTCAAGCCGATCAACCGTGGTCCGGATGGTCGAGGCCAACCCCGGTTCCATCTCGCTGATAACCTGCCGGAAGCGGGCGTACGATGCGGCGCTCAGGGCGGCGCGGATCTTGGTACGGGTATCGCGGAGCGTCTTGGGCGTCGCAAAATCATCACGGGACACGCGCCCCAGATGATCGAGCATCCGGATCAGCAACTCGCGAGCGGGGATCGGCGTCAGAGTTGCCCCCAGCTTGCCTCGCCACAGCCAGCAGACCGCGTCGAGGTACTCACCGAAATTCGAGACGATTCGCTCGGTCACCGGTAGGAGTCGATCCCGCTGGCCGGCCTCGATCAGGACGGCGGCAATGTGCTCGCAGCCGTCGACCGGAGCGTAGGGCAGCAGTTCCAGGTACAAATCGATCCACCGGTCCGGGAAAAGCTGGGGCAGTTGCTCGATCGCCCGTAGATAGAAACGGGTCTCCTCGATGGGCCGCAGCAGTGCCAGAATGTCGTTCGATTCCCGCAGGATGTCCTGCAAGGGATTGCTCTGGTCGCCGGTCAGAACGCCGTCCTGGGCGAGCCGGTCCACGACGATGGCCTCGAGCAATGCCTCCGTGGGAGCTCCCTTGCGAGCGGCGGCGATCCGCGTTGCCAGATCGCGGTACATGCGTTCGATCATGGCCGGCGCAGGCGTGGTGCCGCGAGCCTTGGCCTCGCGGAGGTATGTCTCGACGACGGCCAGACGCTTGTGCGGCGTGTCCGCCTCGGCCCACTGCGGGGCGATCTCGTCCTCGAGCGTCTGCTCGACGCGGTGATACGTCAGCATCACCGGGTTTCGACCTTCGAGCACCACATTGGGCGAGCGGTTGAGAGCGGCTCGAGCCTTGCTCCACCAGGAACTCCATTTGCTGGCCGGGATGTACTTGGGCGACAGCAGATGCTTGAGTTCCTCCGAATCCATCTTGTCGCGATGGCTGCGCAACAGGCCGAGCACGAGGGCGGCCGGATCGGTGTCCAGCAGCTCGGTGATCTTCTCCGGATGCAGCTGGCTCAGGGCTCGGAAGTCATTCGGGCCCACCGCGTCGTACTGCAGCGCCAGCGCGTCGGGATCGAGCGTCTCCTCGCCCTGTTTGGTCCGGATGGTGTACTCGGGCCGGTCGTGGTCCACTTCAACTACTTCGGCGGCGCGCTCCTCGGAGCGGCTGAGGAGAAAGTCGCCTGGTTTGAGGTTCAGGCAGATCTCCAACGTCCGCAACGCCCGCCGCGGCGACTTTTCGCCCGTCAGCCCCGAAGCCTCGATCAGCTTCTCGAGTTCCGGCCGGTCGGCGTAGACCTCGCGATACAGCCCCAGAATTTCCTTGCGCATCTCCGGGCTGTCGCCACAGCGAATCATGACTTCGCGACCAAGTTCCAACACCTCGGTCGCGCTGGCCTGCTCCTTGCGGAGGGTCAGCCAGGACCAGCCCAAGTTGGCGGCCAGTTCGCCTTTGCCGCTCTTGGTGAGCACCTCCAGCGTCTCCAGCAGTTCGGCACGGCGTTCGACCGATTTTTCCAGGGCCGTCAGCCAGCGGTCTTCGAGATTCTTGTACTCTCCGCGCTTGGCCAGATCGACGAGGGTTGTGGGTTGCGAATTGGGAATTGCCATAGGTTTCTTCACGAGCTCGGCGGCATGCGCGAATGGGTTTCGCGCCGCCGGCACATCCCAGAAAGTGCAGGAAGCCGGGCATCCGGGAAGGGTTCCGTGCTTCCGGGAAGACCAAGCCTCGGTCTGCGGTCGGGTTCCGATAAAACCAATGGCCGCATCGGTCCCGTAGGCCCGGTGCGGCTTTCCGAGGTTCTATCATCACAGAATCCGCTGCTGCTGTCCAGCGCCGGGCGGGCAAGCGTGTCCGCCTCTTCAGTGGCCATTGTCTCGGTTGAGAGTGCGCGACAGACGATTCTCCGCCGGGAAATGTCACGGCAAGCCAGTCAGACGGGAGAATCGGTTGTTCGCCGGATGAGGGGGCCATATTCGCCAGAAGCCAGGCCGGCTGGCCAGGGTGTGAGTCTTTCACCCGCCCGAGCATGATCGGTTGCGCGTCAGGAAGGGAGACTGCGATGCTCAGGCGAGACATTCTGAAAGCCGGTGCGGCCTGGTTGGGATCCCGTTGCCTGCCGGCCCACAACGGCGCGTTGTGTACCGCAGCTTCGCCGGCCGGCTCCGATGTCGGCTTTCGACATCGCGGCTATCTCGGCTGGATCACGGATCTGTCCTCTCAGCCCGACCCTCACGCGGCCTGGCCTTCGATGCGGTTGGACGATCGCCTGCTCGAGGACTACCGCAGACAGTACGAACTGCTCGCTCGGCTCGGGTTCAACGAGATTTCCATCTGGGGATTGTATGTATCCGATGCCTGGCCGTTGGACATCACAAGTTGCGTGCCGCCCGATCGCGGTCGTCGCGTGGAAAAACTGATCGAGGCCGCCCATCGCCACGGCATCAAGGTCCTGTCGGGTCTCGGGGTGTACAGTTGGGGGTTCAGGGAAATCATCAAAGCCCATCCGAAGCTGGCCCCTACCAGTCCCTACGCGATGTGCGCCAGCGATCCCGATGCGTGGCTTTGGATGGAGAAGGTGATCGACTTCGTGTTCTCGCGATTCCCGATCGACGGCGTCAGCATGCAGTCGGCTGACCAGGGACGCTGCGAGTGCCCGAAATGCAGCGAGTATTCGACGGCAGAGTATCACGCGTTGATCAACGTCCGGGTGAGTGAATACATTCGCGCGCAATGGTCGGGCAAGATCATCGGCGTGAACAGTTGGGGCCTGCCGCTGGGCGACGAAGCCAGCGTCCCGTCGCTGCAAAAGATCGGCAAGATGGCGGATTACTTCATCGACGCCAGAGGAGCTCAGCAGTGGGAGCACGAAGGGTTGCGCCGCCGACTCATTGCGAGCATGGCATGTGACTTCGGCACGATCGGCGGCCCGCAAGTCGAGCCGCCGCAGCACTGGCGTCGCGACCGATGGTTCCTCCCGACGCTTCGCCGGACCGGCGAGCATATCGCCGCGCTGGCAGCCGATGGCGGACGGGCGTGCGAATACTTCTTTCACATCATCGCCAACCCCGGCGATGAGATCTGCTTGAGACTTGCCGGCAAAATGCTCAACGCTCCCCGGGTCGCCTGGCAGAAGCACCTGCACGAGGCGGTGGAAGAGATGTTCGAGCCGCGCAACGAGCAGGCAACCGGCGAAATCACGCGATTGCTCCTGCGCTGCGAGGAGGCTTACTTCAAGTACCTGCCCTCGAACATCAGCGGCACGATCTCGCTCGAACCGCTGGTGGGCGATCGACCGGGGCCGCCGATTTACCTGACCGAACGACTGACCGCGGACCAGCGCAGCGGCTACGGAGCGGAGCTCGAAGCCGTCGTGCCGGGATTTGAGAGACTGGTCGCTGAAGTGGGGCAACCGGAGAAGATTCGCACGACGATCGCCTGCCTCAAGAGCGTCCTGGCGGATCTGCGGTAGGACGCTACGAAAGCTCAAGAAAACGCCTGGGGATAGACAAGAACAAGCAACGAGCCGCCGGGCCAAAAACCCGGCGGCTCGGAATTGTTGCGCGAGAGGCGTGAAAACGAGTGGCCGGACGCGGGGCTACTTCACGATGTCCAGCACCTCGATTTCGAACCATAGCGTCGAGTTGGCCGGGATGCCCTCACGAGGCGTCGAGCCATAACCCAACTCGGGCGGAATGATAAGCAAGCGCTTCCCGCCGGCGCGCATGTCGTAGTTGGCGAGGCCTTCCTGCCAGCCCACGATGAGGCTGCTGAGACCAAATTCGCGAGGCTGATTCCCCGGAGCGGTGCTGTCGAACTCGTCACCGGCCCGGTTGTTGAGCCGGCCGGTGTAGAGCACGCTCACCGTCGAGTTCGACTGAACGACGGCCCCGGTGCCTTTGACCACGTCGCAGTACCTCAAGCCGCTGGCAGTCTGGATGTACACGTCCACGCGCACCGTATCCGTCGCCGTCGCGCCCTGATCGTCGGTGGCGGTCAGGCGGAAGACCAGCTCACAGGTTTCGGCCGGGGCGGTGAACGTCGGTTCCGCAGCGTGGGCGTCGCTCAGTGTGACCGGCGGGCCCTCGATCTGCTTCCAGTGGTAGGTGAATGTCGCCCCTTCACGGCTCCGGCCCGATCCGTGCAGCGTTACCGTCTCGTTGACGAGCACGTCCTGATCCTCGCCGGCGTCGGCCGTGACGGTGAGGTTCAGGAAGACAGTGACCGTGCCCGAAATCCGGTTGACCACGGCTAGATCAATGGCTTCGTCTTCATTGAGATCGGCGGCCGCAAGTCCCACCGGACCGGCGTCGCCGTCAGCGAGCGACAAGTCCACCTTGGTCTTGAACGAACCAGTGCCTTTGTTTTGAAGCAGCGAGATAGTGTTGGCCGTCTCGTTGGCGACGGCGACGTCGTTGTCGCTATCGCCGTCGAGATCCGCGGCGACCAGGCCGGCGGGCCCGGCTCCGGTTTCGTAAAGGGCCTCAAAGCCGAAGCGACCACTCCCGTTGTTCTTCCGCAGCGCGATCTGGTTGATCGCATTGAGGGCGACCAGCACGTCGGGCCGGGAATCGCCGCTCACGTCGGCCAGGAGGATGGCTCGCGGATCGTTGGCTCCGCTCGGCCCGGCCTCGAAGTAGCTGCCGAAGCGGAATCCCTCGGTCTTGCTGCTGTCGCCGAGGAGCACGAACACCTTGCGGTCGGAGTAGGCCACCACGAGGTCGGCCAGATTGTCGGTGTCCACGCGGCCGGCCGCCATCACACGAGCGCCCACGGGCGTGATCGTGGAACCCTCGTCGTTCTTGCCGGTCAGACTGAGGTCGGCCTGCCCGCTGGGGAAGGCGGCCTGACCATCGTTCACCAACACGGCCAGGCTGTTGGTCGAGCCGGCGGTGGTGTTGACGGCCGCCACATCCGGCCCGCTGCCCGCGACGAACTCGCCGGAAACGAGCGAGACCGGTCCGAAGCCCATGGCATACGAGGTGGCGGGAGCGAACGTGCCGTCACCATGGTTGACGAGCACGCAGAGTTTGTTGTCGTTGCGCGCGGCGACGGCGATATCGAGGTTGCCGTCTTCGTTGAAGTCGGCGGCCACGATCGACTCGGGCGACAGTCCGACCGCATACACGACGGGATCCAGCAGGCCACCTTCGCCGTCGTTGAACAGGACGGCGACCTCATTGGTGGCGGCCTTGGCCACCGCGATATCCGGCTTGGAGTCGCCGTCGAAGTCGCCGCTGGCGATCGCCGTGGGTTGTCCGCCCACGAAATAGCTCACCGGTGTGTTGAACACGATGGGGAGAATCTTCACCTCGACGGTATCGGTGTCCGAAGCTCCTTTGTCGTCGGTGACGGTCAGCTCGAAGATGAGGGGCAGCGGCACCGTCGCCGCCGGAGCGGTGAACGAGTACTTGGCCGAGGTTCCGCCGAGTGGGGCGGGCAAGCCGAGGTCGGCGAGCAACTGCGCGGATTCCGTCGACAGGATCCAGGCGTACGTGAGCGTAGTGTCCGGATCAGCGTCGCTGCTCGCGGAGCCGTCGAGTTGCACGGTCTCGCCCGGATGGACGGTCTTGTCGGCGCCCGCGTCGGCCACGGGCTTGACGTTGTCGTTCAGTGTGATGGTGACCGTGTCCGTGCTGAACGCACCACGATCGTCGGTCACCCGCAGTTCAAAGACGATGTCGAGCGGTGACGCCGGCCTGGGCGCGGTGAAACTCGGATTCGCTGAGGTCGGATCGTCGAGCGTCACGTCCAGCTTGGCCTCTTCCAGAGCATCGGCGGACTCGTCCGTGAGCGACCACTCGTACTGGATGGGGTCGCCGTCCGGATCGTAACTCTTGGACCCGTCGAGCGTAACCTTGGAGTTGGGTTCGACGCTCCGGTCGGGGCCGGCGTCGGCCACGGGCTTGACGTTGTCGTTCAGTGTGATGGTGACCGTGTCCGTGCTGAACGCACCACGATCGTCGGTCACCCGCAGTTCAAAGACGATGTCGAGCGGTGACGCCGGCCTGGGCGCGGTGAAACTCGGATTCGCTGAGGTCGGATCGTCGAGCGTCACGTCCAGCTTGGCCTCTTCCAGAGCATCGGCGGACTCGTCCGTGAGCGACCACTCGTACTGGATGGGGTCGCCGTCCGGATCGTAACTCTTGGACCCGTCGAGCGTAACCTTGGAGTTGGGTTCGACGCTCCGGTCGGGGCCGGCGTCGGCCACCGGTGCGGTGTTCTCGGGCTCTTCCGCCTTCTCTGCTGTCATCTCGATGATGCGGACCTTGGCTCCGCCTTCGGTCAGCGGGATGTCCGGCAGCGAATCGCCGCCGGAGCTGGTGCCGGAGATGGTTTCCATGGCGGCGATCTTGTCAGCGATGTCCATGCCCGTCTTGACGCGCCCGATCACGGTGTAAGCGGCCTTCTCGCTCGCGTTGAGGCTGAAGTCGAGGTTGGGATTGGACGCCAGATTGATGATGAACTGTGGCTTGCCCTCTTCCTCGTCGGTGGGGCCGTAGAGGGCCACCCGGCCGCGAATGTTCTTCAACCCGTTATTGGACTCGTTGACGAACGGGACGTCTTCTCCGTCCTGGAGATTGACATCGTAGGCCCCGGCGGTAAGCAGCTTGGATGTGGCACTGTGAAATATCTTGCCGTCGTAGTAAGCGTCCTCGTCGAGGAGCTTGAGGAACTGGGCGACGGCCTTGGGCGCCTGCTCGGGGAACAGCTCGATGGTGATCCGGCCCACGTTGGTGAAGATGGTCACCGTCTTGCGCGTGGAGGGCGAGCCGCTGTCGTCCGAGTCGTCCGAATCGTCCGGCGGGGCCATGCACTGGCTGCCGAGAACGAGACCGGCCACCAGGCAGAGCGTCAGTCCGCGCGCCAGGCGGCGGGCGGTGCGAGCGGTGAAAAGCCGCGAGTCCAGGCGGGCGGCAGAGCCATTCCGGGACGGATGAGCTTTCGTATGCATCTTCGCTCCATGAGCTTGTGATAACGTGGGTCTCGAACCGACCGGCGGCATTGTACGGGAGGCAAGACTGTCCCCCAAGCCGGAGCCGGTCTTAGAATATCGGCCAATCCCGACCGGCAGCCCAGTCGGGACCCGGGGAGCGGCACCGCGGAACGGGACAAGATTGGCTGCGGCGGCCGACCCCTGGGGAGGCTGACCAGCCGGGAGAGCGGGAGTCCATGGCCACTGCGTTTATCGGGATCGGGGCAAACCTGGGTGACCGTCGCGGACAGATCGAAGCGGCGGTCGCTCGCTTGGCGGGCACGCCAGGAGTGGCCGATGTCTGCGTTTCGAGCTTGTACGAGACCGAGCCGATGGGTGGGCCGGCCGGTCAGCCGCTGTATCTGAATGCGGCCGCACGGGTCGAGACCACATTGGAGCCGCTCGAACTCCTGCACGCTCTGCAGGCGATCGAACATGAACTCGGCCGCGTGCGAGTGGAGCGGTGGGGGCCGCGGACCATCGACCTGGATCTGTTGCTTTACAGCGACCGGAGCATCCAAACGCCGGAATTGACGGTCCCCCATCCTCGCATGCAGGAACGCCGTTTCGTTCTCGAACCCCTGGCGGAGATCGCCGCCGATCAGCTACACCCGGTGCTCGGTCGGACGATCGGTGAACTATTGGCCGCGCTGCTCAACTCGTCCTGATGGAACCCGGGGGAGCGGGCGTCTCGCCCGCGTCAGATCGCCTTGATGGTTACGACGATGACGTTGTAGAACGCATGGCAGCCGCAGGCCACGCCGAAACCGCGGTACAGAAACAGGCCGGCCAGGTAGAGCCCGGCGACAGTGCGGAAGGCGAAGCGGGTCATGTCGAACGGTTCGACGCCTAGAGGCGGGTGATGCTGGGCGGCGAAGAGCCCGGCCGACAGCAGCACGATGAACCCGCCGGAGGCGGCCCGGGGCAGCTTGCAGACGTTCACCAGGAGGATGGACAGGCCGGTGATGCACATGAGTCGGAAGACCAGTTCTTCGTAGATGCCGGCTCCGAAGCTGCGGATGATCTCATTGATCCACTCGTTGCGATTGGGGTCCATGAGCGACCGCAGCGCGGTGTTGATGCCCGGCATGCTATCGTGCGCGACCAGCACGCGATCGAAGACGAACAAGGGGAGTGTCCAGATGAGGCTCTCCCCCAGCATGCCCGCCAGCACGTACAGGTCGAACCGCCAGGGATGGCGTCCAACGATGTGCGTGGTCAGCAGGATCACGATGGCCAACAGTCCGGGCAGGTAGAACGCGCTGCGGCCGAAACACGTGACCAGGGCGTCGATGAGGTAGGTCGCCACCAACTGCGACGAGCCGTCGCCGCTCGACCGCAGGTAGCTGCCCAGCTCGAACACCAGGAGCATGGGCAGGATGAACAGGAGGCTGGGCCAGGGGCGCTGCGTGACGTAAAAGTAGTGCTGCGCCTCGCCGGGCGGCGGGGGCAGGAGCACCGACACGCGGTCCGTCCATAGACTCTTGCGCGGCTTGGCCATCCTGCGGCGGATTATCGCACGAATTTGCGGGAGAGCAATATGCGAACGAGGGCGTGGCTCGCGTTCGTCGCGCGTCGGACCGCAGCCTCGTTTTTCGGCGGGTCTTTGGTGCGGGTGAAGGCGGCATGCGGTGGTCAGGTCGCGTCCGGGCCCGCGAGCACCCGCTGAATGGCGCGGAACAGATCCTCCTCTTCGGCGGGCTTGACCAGGTACTCGGAAAACCCCGCCCGCTTACACAGATTGATGAGCGCTTCGCTGGCGTGGCCGCTGAGGGCAACCCCCTTGATAGGCCGGCGGGCCCGCAACTGCCGGATCAGACTGATGCCGCTTCCGTCGGGCAGGCCGACGTCGCTGATGACCAGGTCGAACGGACGAGTCTCGAACATCTCCAGCGCCTGCGCAATGCTGTGGACGGTCAGAACCTCGAACCCTTGCTTCTCGAGAAACACCTCGATCATCTCTGCGACGTCCCGGTTGTCCTCGACCACCAGCAGCCGAGCGGCGACGTGCGTGCCGGGTGCGGGCATGACCGCGCTGGCGGTTTCGGTGTGGGGGTCCGCGCGCCGCGCCTCGTCGCCGATTTGTGCCTCCGGAGCCGGCATCGCCCGGCGACTGTCCCGGGGGCGCCCGGTCAGCGTGCCCACGACGGAGATCAGTTCGGCGGCGGTCAGGGGTTTGGACAAGTGGGCCTGGTAGCCCGACAGGACGGCACGAGCCCGGTCTTCCGGACGGGTCAGCGCGGTCAGGGCGGCCGCGGGAGTCGAGTGCATCTGGCCGGCCTCTCGTTCGCGAATCTCCTGGATGAACTGATAGCCGTCCTTCCCCGGCATGCTGATGTCGCTGATGATCAGATCGGGTCTAAACGACTCGTACAGTTCCAAAGCCTCGTCTGCGGAGTTGGCAGTAGCTATCTTGGCGCCGCAATCTTCCAGGACACGCTGGGCGAGGCTGCACGCGTCCGGATCGTCATCCACCACCAGGATTCTGAGCCCGTTGAACGCCTGAGGACCGCCCGGCGGCATGCGGACGCGGGTCAGATCGGTGCTGGGCATCGGGTCGCTTTCGGCGTCACTGTCCTGGACGATGGGGGCGACGGGCAGTCTGACGGTGAACGTGGTTCCGCGGCCCTCACCATCGCTGTGAGCCTGCACGGTCCCGCCGTGCAGCTCGACCAGGTTCTTGACAATCGACAGACCAAGTCCCAGCCCGGTGTGTGCCCGGCCGACGGAACTGTCGGCCTGGCGAAAGCGGTCGAACATGAACGGCAGGAACTCGGGCCTGATGCCGATGCCGGTATCGGCCACGACGATCTCCACGGACGAGCCGCTTCGCCGGAGGGAGATGCTCACCTTTCCGCCCTTGGGCGTGAACTTGATCGCGTTGGTGAGCAGATTCCAGACCACCTGTTGGAGTCGATTGGGGTCGCCGCGGGTGGGGCCGACGTGGGCATCGACGTTTCGCACCAGCTCGATATTCTTGACCTGGGCTGCCGGCACGACGGCTTCAATGGCCGAGTTCACCACGATGGGCAGTTCGATATTCTGCATCTCCAGGCGGATCTTGCCCGAGATGATCCGGCTCATGTCCAACAGGTCCTCGATGAGCCGAGCTTGCACTTTGGCGTTTCGCTGGATGATTTCGGTGGCCTGGGCGGCCTCGCCTTGCAGTCCGGCCCGGGTGAGCATCTGCGACCAGCCGAGGATCGCGTTGAGCGGCGTCCGCAATTCGTGCGAGACGGTCGCCAGGAACATGTCCTTGAGTCGATTGGCTCGCTCGGCCTCGTTGCGAGCGGCTCGCTCGGCTTCCAGCAACTGCAGCCGCTCCTGCTCGCTCTGCTTGCGGCTGGTGATGTCCACGATGGTCGCCAGCACGAGCATGCCTTCCTCGCTTTCGGTCGGGCTCAGCCCGATTTCGACCGGGAACTCGGTGCCATCTTTGCGGAGCGCGTACAGGTCGCGGCCTGCTCCCATGGGCCTGGCCTGCGGGTGCCGGTTGAACTCTTCGCGGTAGATCGGGTGCTTCTCGCGAAATCGCTCCGGGACGAGCTTTTCGACCGGCTGACCGATGAGTTCCGCCGGTTCGTATCCGAACATCGAGGTCACCCGCGAATTGACCAGGACGATTTTGCCCTGGCGATCCACGAGCAGGACGACGTTCGGCGAGGCTTCCACGGTGAGTCGAAACCGCATCTCGGCCTGCTTGCGGACGGTGATGTCGCTGCAGGTGCCGACGACCCGCCGGGCCTGGCCGTTTTCGTCGCGAGCGAGAATGTGGCCTTTCATCTCCAGCCAGCAGATCTTGTCCGTTCGACAGTTGGCGCGGTACTCGACGGCGTAATCAGTGCCCTCGCGCAAAGCACGGTGAATGGTCCGCTCGAGCATTTCGCGGTCGTCGGGGTGTACGGCTGCCATGAAGGCCTCGAAGGTCTGGCCGAACCCACCCGGCGGCAAGCCGTGAATGCTTTCCAGCGTGTCCGACCAGAGCACGCGGCCGGTGGGCACGTCCCAATCCCACGTTCCCACGCCGGTCGCCTGGAGGATGAACCGCAACCGCTCCTGATTCTCGCGGAGCATGGCTTCCGCACGGCGTCGCTCGGCGATCTCGCGGCTGAGATCCTCGTTCATCTTGGCCAGTCCGGGCGCCGCCAGCGCTCGCGGGGCCACCTGCAGGATGGCGATCACCGTGGCCCATGACGCCACGGCGGTGGCGACCTTAGCGATTGCCGAAACCCGATAGATCGGCCACCAGAAGATGGTCGCTTCGATCAAGTGCACCGTGCCGCAGGTGAAGATGAACGCAGCGAACAGCCAGAAAATACGAGGAAAGGGAAGATCCTTGCGGCGAATGACCAGGTAAGCCAGGACGAAGGGGATGGTGGTGTACGCTCCCCAGGTGGCTATATCGGCGATGATATGAGTCCAGCCGTGAACGCTGCTCCAGTTGCCGCAATGCCACCGGGACGGGAAATCGGAGGTATCAAAGAGCAGACGCAGAAACTCGGGCATTGACTCCACCGCTGAACGCCCCTCAGGGGCGACACCGACTCGCGAAAGAACGTCAGATTGTAGGCCGAGGAAGCAGGGTCGGGGTTAACACGAAACCGGAAACGCCGAAGGCGGTTTTCCGGCCCATCCGAGAGGCGCAGGCGATGGAGCGCGGGACGGGGATCCTCGGCATTCAACCGAGTCCGTCCGCGTCACTCCCAACCGTCCAACTCGCGGCCGCGATAGCGCTGAGGGGCGGCGATAATGAAGCGGCCGGCGTCTTCGAGGACCGACACGTTGAACGTCTCCATGAGCGGGATGAGGTGCTCAATGGCTGAGTGAGTGGCGTTTCTCGCCTCGATCATCACATCGTCGGTGGCGTAGGGAGCCACGATGAGAAGGCTCTCGAGAACGGCCGGCGGGCAACCCATGGGCAGGCGAATGGTGCCGCCACGAATCGCGCCAGGCCCGACGTTGATCACCATCCGTCCGTCGTCGGCCACATCGTGGACCACCGAGGCTCGCAGATCCACCAACGCGCTGAGCAGCGGAACCAGCGGCGCGTCGCCGAGATTCCCGGTGTCGTACGAAACGGTATATTGGCCGCGGCCGATGCTGCAGGCCGCCGTCAGCAGGCAGGCCAGCGGGAAGGAGTTGCCGGCGTCGAGTTCGGCGTCGCTGTTGGGCCAGTAGCCGCCCGTGCCGGCAACGTCAATTCGTTCGGCAACCGGGTCGGCGATCGCAGCCACACCAAGGGCGAGCAGACTGTTGATCAACGACTGCGTAACGGAACCAGTCTTGCAGCGGAAAAACTGCGAACGGCCGTCAGCCAGAGCGGCAATCAAGAGGGCGTGTTGGAGTCGGGTTGCGTTTTCCATAGCCACGCCGTTCATATCGTCATTCTAGCCCCGCTTCCAGTTGTTGACTTTCGGGGGCGGGCGTCTTGCCCGCCTCTCGCCGGGCGGGCTGTCTGCCGGACGTCACGATCGGCGTGCTTTGGGGCAGCTTCAGGCGGGCGGCACGCCCGCCCCCCAGCCCGCTAGAAACCTGCGGCCGTCCGGATCAGTTCAAGGGCTCGCGCGGCGACGCGCAGGCCGGCATGCTCGATGTCCATCCCGATCAGGATGGTGATAACCTCATAATGCAGCGTGAGGAGCCAAGCGAGGACGGTGGACACGGGGCTTCCCACCAATCGCAGGGCGACCAGCCGCCGGTACAGGGGCGATCCGATGGAATGTTGCCGCTTCCAGAACTGCCCCCAGACCCGCAGAACGGCCAAGCCCACGCCCTGGGCGGTCCCCCAGATCACGTAGCACCAGCAGTTGCCGTGCCACAACCCGCACAGCAAGAACGTCACCGTGAACGCCCAGAAGTAATGCCAGCGGCGGCGGACCATAGGTGTGAAGACGTAGTCTCGCAGCCATGCCCCCAGCGTGATGTGCCAGCGCTGCCAGAATTCGGCGATGTTGGAGGAAGACCAGGGATAGTTGAAGTTCTCGGGCACCACGAAGCCCATCAGCCGTCCGATGCCGATGCTCAACTCCACGTAGCCGCTGATCCACAGGAAGAACGAGAACGGGGCCAGATAAATGCGGAAGATGAACGCCCCGGCGGACAGTTGGCCGGGGTCGTTGAACAGCACGTCGAGCGGGAAGTTGTTCTTGTCGATCAGGACGGCCACGGCGGCTAGACGCACCATGCCGTTGAGCAACCGGCCGGTACCCGCCACCAGCCGCCGTTCGCGGGCCAGCTCGCCTCGCATCTGCTCGACAAAATCGCGATAGCGAAAGATGGGGCCCATCCGCAGCGTCGGTGCGAACAGCAGATAGGCGAGCCAGTCAGTCAGGCCGGGCGGCGATAGTTTGAGCCGGCTCACGTCGTTGAGCACATGCACCGTCCTGAGGAACATGTAACCCAGGCCGGCCCAGTGCACGTAGAAGTACAGCGGCTCGTGGACCGGAGGGAGCCAGGCCGGCTGCGGGTAGAGGATGAGCGTTGCATACCCGACGACCAGGAGTGCCAAACCGATCCAGTATGACTGGCCGCGAGCCAGCGTCCGGATGATCGCCCATCCGATGACCGCCAGGACGGCCAGTGTGATGGTGAATGCCGGCCCCACAGTGGCGACCGTGAGCATGAGGCTGGTGACGGTCAGGTAGTGGGCCCGCCAGCGGCGCGGCACGATCCAGAACAGCGGGACGAACACCAGGTAGAACAGCACACCCACGGGACCGCGTGGCACGTCGAAGTCGCCGTGAACGCTATGGATCCAACCTTCCGGCCGAATGGCGAATTGAATGAGAGTGTCGGCGAGTATCAAGACGTCATCTTCCCTTCGCGGCGATACCCCGGCAAAGCAGGTAAGATTGCCCGTCAGGGCTGCGTCGCTATAATCGCGAACCGCGGCCGGAACGCAAGTGCGGCGGTGGCTGCGTCGAAGAATTCAGGAGTGGACGCCCCCGTCAGACAGATCGCGGGTTGGTGTCCCCGTCGAAAGAATCGGCGGCGTTGAACCCCGCCGCTCGCGGATGGGTGGTTGGAGAGCGCGTTCATGATGCACACAGTTTGTCTGCTCCCGGGCGACGGAATCGGGCCGGAGGTCACGTCAGCGGCTCGGCGGGTCATCGACGAGTCGGGAGCGAACATCGAGTGGGTGCCGTTGCCACTCGGCGCGACGGGAGTGGAATTGGGCGGCAGTCCCTTGCCTCAGCGGACGCTGGCGGCGGTGGCCGGGCACGGCGTGGCCCTCAAGGGGCCCGTGACCACGCCCATCGGCAAGGGCTACGAGAGCGTCAACGTGCGGCTTCGCAAGAAGCTCAACCTCTTCGCCGCCGTCCGACCCGTGCGGAACCTGCCGGGGATCGAGTCGCGGTTCTCGGACGTCGAACTGGTCATCATCCGCGAGAACACCGAGGGACTGTACTCGGGCCTGGAAAACGAAGTGGTTCCAGGCGTGGTGCAGAGCCTCAAGATCGTGTCCGAGGCCGCCTCGTTGCGAATCGCTCACTTCGCCTTCGAGTACGCCGTGAACCGTGGCCGCAAAAAGGTCACGTGCTTCCATAAAGCGAACATCATGAAGAAGTCCGACGGGTTGTTCCTCGAGTGCGCCCGTCGCGTCGCCCAGAAATACGCCGACCGGGTGCAGTACGACGAAATGATCATCGACAACGGCTGCATGCAGTTGGTACGGGATCCCTCGCAGTTCGACGTGCTGTTGCTGGAGAATCTGTACGGCGACATCGTCAGCGACCTGGCGGCCGGGCTCGTGGGCGGGCTCGGCGTGGTGCCCGGGGCGAACATCGGCGAGAAGTGCGCGGTGTTCGAACCGGTGCACGGCTCGGCGCCGACCATCGCCCGCAAGGGACTGGCCAACCCGCTCGCCTGCATCATGAGCGGCGTGATGATGCTCAATCATCTCGGTGAAACGGTGGCTGCCCAGCGCATCCGCGACGCCTACAACAAGGTGTTGGCGGAGCGCGACCTTTCGGTGCTCACGCCGGATATCGGCGGAACGGGCACCACACAGTCGTTCACCGACGCGATCATCGCGGCGATGAAAAAGCCGTAAGAACCGGGGGCCAGGGCCTGGAGGGCGGGGCGGGCCCCGGGCGGGGCGGGCAGGACTTCATCTTGAGCACTACCCAGGACAAACTGGTCGTCGGGACGCGCGGTTCGCTGCTGGCCCGCACGCAAACGCAATGGGTGATTGATCGCTTGTTAGCCGCGCATCCGGGTCTGGAGGTTGAGACCCGCGTCATTACCACGCAGGGCGATCGGCAGCAGGATCGACCACTGCCCGAAATCGGCGGCAAAGGGCTGTTCACCGAGGAACTCGAGGCGGCCCTGTTGGACGGCTCCATCGATCTGGCCGTGCATTCCACCAAGGATCTTCCGACCGAGCTCAAAAACGGTTTGGCCATCCTGGCCTACCCGACCCGCGAGGATCCGCGCGACGCGTGGATCTCGGCCGACGGCACGCGTTTCGAGGATATTCCGCCCGGCAGCGTCGTGGGCACGACCAGCCTGCGCCGGCAGGCTCAACTGCTCATGCGGCGGCCGGACATCACGTTCGTCGGCCTGCGCGGTAACATCGACACCCGCATTCGTAAAGTGCAGCGAGGCGACTGCGTCGGAGCCGTGCTGGCCATGTCGGGCCTCAAACGAGCGGCATTGGAGAGCCACGTCACGCATCCCTTCGAGCCGGCCGACATGCTGCCCGCGCCGGGCCAGGGCGCGCTGGCCGTTGAGGGGCGTGCAAACGACAGCCGCCTGGCGGCTTATCTGGCACCGTTGCACGATCACGCCACGGCCGCGGCAGTCAACTGCGAGCGGCGGGTGCTGAGCAGCCTCGACGCCGGCTGCCGGGCACCGGTGGCAGTGTACGCGACGGTGGCAGGCGAGCTGCTCACGTGTCATGCCCTCGTGGCCAGCCCGGACGGTAAGCGTCACGTGAAGGCGCAGAGCGAAAAACCCGTTGCCCAGTTCGAAGAAGCGGCAATGGAGATCGTCGCTGCCCTCGAGGCCGCCGGCGCGGACGAGATCATCGCCGAATGTCGCAACCCCGGCTCCGCGTCGGGGAGTTAGAAGACGCTTTCAACTCTCAGCTGTCAGCTCTCGGCTATCAGCTATCAGTTGTCAGTCAGTTTTCTGGCTCATAGCCTATAGCTCACAGCTCATAGCTCATAGCTCATTATCGTGATTCCCGAGGTGATGGCATGCAGACACAGTCGCAGGAGGCGATGTCTCGCCGTGATCTGGTAGCGGGCTTGGGTGTGGGAGGCCTGGTGTCGATGGGCATGACCCGTGCGGCCTCTCGCGACGCGGGAACGACGGAGGCGTACCTCGCCGACACGGACCGACATACGGATGCGGGAGCGGCCGAGATGGCCGCCGGCGCGAAGGCAGGCGAGGAACCACTGGTCATTAGCGGCGTCATGCCTCGCCTGGGCGTGAGCGCGACGTTGAGCGGTCCGCGCAGCGAAGCGGGTATCGGCGCCCTCATGCCCTGGGGCGATCGTTTGTGGTTCGTCACCTACACGGCTCACACCGACACCACGGGCGGCGGCACGGGTTTGTATTACGTGGACGCGTCGATGCGGCTGCACAAGCATCCCGCGTCGGTGGTCGGCACGTACGCCAATCGTTTCGTCCACGTCCCGAGCGAGCAACTGTTCATCGGCCCGCACGTCATCGACGTGCACAACAAGGTGCGCACCATCGAGCCGCTGGCCGGCTATCGGCTCACCGCGACGATGGCCCATCTGCACGACCCGGCCAACAAGGTCTACGTGCTGGGCATGGAGTCCGAGCTGTGGGAAGTGGATGTTCGCACGCTGGACGTCAAGCTCCTGTTCACGCTCAATTTCGATCTGAAGCTGCCCGCGGGCTACAAACCGCACTACAAAGGCGGGTTCAACGCGGGCGATCGCATTATCGTGGGCAACAACACATACCACGAACGCGATGCGGTCGAGGGCATCTCGACCGGCGGACGGCTGGCCGAGTGGGACGGCAAGAGTGAGTGGCGCACTGTGGAATCCACCGCGTTCTGCGACATCGCCGGTACGCGGATGGGCGACCACGCCGCCGCGATGGCCATCGGTTGGGATCGGGCTTCGGTATTGCTGAACGTGCTGACCCGCGGCAAGTGGACGCGCTATCGGTTGCCCAAGGCCAGTCAGACGTTCGATCACGCGTGGTACACCGAGTGGCCGCGCATTCGCGAGGTGGAAACCGAGCGGTATCTGATCGACATGCACGGAATGTTCTACGAGGCGCCCAAGGCAGCGTATGGCGGGCAGTATTGGGGGCTCAAACCGATCTGCCAGCACCTGCGGATCGTGCCCGACTTCTGCACGTGGCGGGGCATGCTCGTGCTCGCCGGCGACCAGGTGACCGCGGTGACCGGCAATGCCCATCTCGTCGGCGAACCGCAAAGCAACCTGTGGTTCGGCAAGACCGACGATTTGTGGAGTTTCGGCAAGCCGGCGGGCTGGGGCGGGGTGTGGCAGGATACGCCGGTCAAGGCCGGCGAACCGTCCGATCCGTTCCTCATGACCGGCTTCGATCGCAAGTGCCTGCACCTCGTCCACGATGCGGGCGAGGCTGTCGTGTTCACCATCCAGGTGGACTTCCTGGGCAACGGACGCTGGGTTCAGTACGAGCGTCTGAAAGTGCCGGCCGCCGGCTACGTCCACCACGAGTTCCCGGCCGGTTTCAGCGCGCATTGGGTGCGAATCGTGCCCCACGCGTCATGTCGAGCGACCGCGCAGTTCGTCTACACATGATCCGCATCATGGGTTCCAACGAGCGAGCGGCGGGGCTTGACCCCGCCGACTCTGTTCATCCCAGAGTGTGCATTGATCGCGGGTCGAGAGAACAGGGGGAGACTCCCGCTCGCATCCGGTTCTTACTTCCGCAGCGGATCGGCCTCCAGACCGTAGTACTTCATCTTTTTGTACAGCGTGGTGCGGTTGATCTCGAGAATTGACGCCGTAAGCTGGCGATTCCAGTTGTTGGCTCGCAGGGCGGCTTCGATGATGCGCTTCTCCGGCTCTTCCAGCGCGGCCTTCAGCGAGAGCGGGCGGTACACGCCGTCGCCGTTGCCGGCCGATTCGATCTGTTCGAGCAGGTGCTCGGGCAGATCATCCACGTCAATCTGCCGCCGGCGGGTCAACACCACGGCACGCTCGACGACGTTCTCGAGTTCGCGCACGTTGCCCGGCCAGGTGTAGCGCTGCATCGCCTCCATGCACGCATCGGTGAAGCCCGACACGTTCTTGCGAAGCTGGCGGCAATAATGGTCGAGGAAGTGTCGAGCCAGCAGCGGAATGTCCGTGATGCGCTCGCGCAGAGTCGGCAGGGCGAGCGTCACGACGTTGATCCGGTAATACAGGTCCTGGCGGAAGCGGCCCGCCTGCACGACCTTGGTCAGGTCCTCGTTGCTGGCCAGAATCACGCGGACGTCCACCTTCTCTGTCTTGTTGGAGCCCACGGGCTCGAATTGTCGCTCCTGGAGCACACGGAGCAACTTGACCTGCATGGCCGGCGGGGCGGAAGAGATCTCGTCGAGGAAAATCGTACCGTTGTGGGCGGCTTTGAACTTGCCTTCCTTGTCCGCGACTGCTCCGGTGAACGCGCCCTTCACGTGGCCGAACAGCTCGCTTTCCAGAAGGTTTTCCGGTAGGGCGCCGCAGCTGACCTCCACGAACGGCCCCGTGCGCCGGCTGCTGCGATGGTGGATGGCGCGGGCCAACAGTGACTTGCCAGTGCCCGACTCGCCCTGAATCAGCACCGTGGTGGGCGAGTCGGCCACCATCTCGACCAGGTCGAACACCTTGAGCATCTTGTAGTCGTGGCCCACGACGTTGTCGAGGTTGTAGCGAAGATCGAGCGCTTCGCGCAACGACTGGTTCTCGCGGATCAGCGATTGCTGCTGCAGGGCCCGCTCGACCACCAGGCGAATCTCGTCATCGATGATCGGCTTGGTGAGATAGTCGTAGGCGCCCATCTTGATCGCTTCCACGGCGCTTTCGATCGTGCCGTAGCCGGTGATGATGACCACCACGGTCTCGGGATAGCGTTGCTTGACCACCCGGAGCAGTTCGAAGCCGTTGGTCGTGGGCATGTTGATGTCGCTGATGACCACGGCATAGGACCGCTGCTCCAGGGCGGTCATGGCTTCGGCGTAGCTGTGAGCTCCGTCGGCCTCGTAGCCTTCGAGCCGCAAAAACTCGATCAACGACTCGACGATGATACGATCATCATCCACGATCAGGATGCGTTGGGGGGCGTCGCTCATGGCAACTCCTTCGGGCTCAGGCCGGTGTCCTGACTGATACTCGCCGCGTCGGACTCGCCGGGGCGGCGGACACGGGCGCAGCTTTCCAGTGGAATGCGAATGGTGAACACGCTGCCGCCGGCGGGGCGGCGGGCCGCGGTGATGCGGCCGTTGTACTTCTCCACGATGTCGCGGCAGATGGCCAGGCCCAGACCCGTGCCCTTGCCCGGCCCCTTCGTGGTGAAGAACGGCTCGAAGATGCGCTCGATCTCGGCGGGCAGCCCGACACCGGTGTCTTCAAACCGAATGACAACCTCCGATCCCACGATCTCGGTGATCACCGTGAGCGTGCCGCCCGTGGGCATGGCGTCGATCGCGTTCTTCACGAGATTGCAGAAAACCTGGAACAGGTTCGCGCTCCGCATCGCAGGCATGCCCTGTTGAAGCCGGCAGATGATCGAGATTCCGGCCGCTTCGGCCTTGTCGGCCATGACCTTGATCGCCTCTTCGATCGCCGCGTTGATCTCCGTGTGCTCGAACGCGGTGTGGGCGCTGCGTGAGAACGTCACAAGCTCGCGGACGATCTCGGTCATGCGGGTCAGGCCGCCGCGGGCGCTGAGCAGGTAATCTTTCAGCCTGTCGGTCTGGCCCACCTCGACGGCGCGGATGGCCAGATTCAGATAGCGGAGGATGCCGTCCAGCGGGTTGTTCAGATCATGGGCCACGCGGGCGGCGAGCTTGCCGACGGCCGCCATCCGTTCGGAGACGGCCAGCCGCTTCTCGAGGCCGGCCTGGGCAGTGACATCCTCAACGACCAGGATCCCGCCGATCACGTCCCCCGCGGTATCGGTCAGAGGCAGGCAGAGCAAATCGACCAGCCGATCGCCCGAGTCGCCGGATCGCAACACGATCTGCTCGAACCGCTGCTCGCGCCGCTCGTCGAGCACCGTCCGCAGCACGGTGGGCCAGTCCTGGTATCGTGAATCGACGGCGACCGCCTGAAGCGCGTCGGGCAGGCTGTCGGCCACCGTCAGCAACTCTCGCGCGGCGGGGTTGCAGTAGGTCACGTGCAGCGACGGGTCGAAGACCACCAGCCCCAGCGGCAGACACTCGAAGACCTGCCGCTCGTTGCCGTGCAACCCGGCATCCTCGACGCCGGCGATGCTCCCGCCGGCGTTCCGCGGACGGCCGGATCGGGGCCGCCGTCGTAGCCGCTCTGTGGATCGCGGTGTTGCCATTCGCAATCTTTCCCCAGCGAGAAATCCGGCTTATCGGGCTAACAATTCACAGGTCGGTCGGCGCGCACAACTCGCGCTTCGTCAAAGAGATGTACGATGCAGTTGCTTCCAGGAAAAGTGGAATGATGGGTTTTCGCAACATAAAAGGTGCGAAAATTCAACATCGACGTCTGATAATGGCGGAACGAGCGTCAGGCAGTGGGCCGGGGGGCGTGGGATTGTGGCCAAAGCAGACGAAAGCTATATTACGCCACGTCTTCATCCGGACGGCGTTGTCCTCTGTCGTCGGATGGAATTCAACAGAAACGGAGTGGGCCTTCGTAGGCATCGGCGCCCTGGCCGACGGGAAGGTCGACGAGTGCCGCGCTGAGAGGGCCGTCCGGCGACGCTCGGTGGCTAGACGGCGACCGGGCTATGATTCGTCAGTGCCTCCGCCAGACCGGTCCAAGGCATGGTGCTGGGGTCACTGTCCGCGACTGGTGCCTTGCGAGCATCTCTCGATGCGTGAAAGCTCGAGGCGGAGGGCGTGGATGCCGGGCGGACCGGGGCGGAGACGGCGAGACCAACCGTATCACCGTCCAGGAAGGCAAGGTGACCTGCCGAGCCGGGGCCCGGACTTGGGTCAGGAAGACCGACCTGCGGCCCTGGGACGACGTATTACGGATAGGCTGTAAAACCGCGCCCCGCCAGGACGCCGAGTGAAGGATCGCTCCGTGCGGTCGCCGGCGGTTCCATCCGGGCCAGCAAAGATCCCTGAATCATGAAGAAACTCATTGCCTTTGTTCTCATCGTGGCGGTGATCGCGGGCGGATACGTGTGGCTGCGCAAGTACGGGCAGCTGGAATTCGAGATGTTCAAAGGGGTGACTGACACGGTCAAGCGAGGCGACCTGGAAGTCCCGATCACCGCCAGCGGCCGCATCGAGCCGGCGAGCATCACGAAAATCAAGGGCGAGGCAAGCGGTGCCGTCAGTCAGACCCCTCAGCGCATCGGCGAGATGGTCAAGAAGGGTGACCTGATCATCGCCCTGGATCCCGAAGACGAGCAACGCAACGTCGATCGCGCTATTGCCGACTATGAGCGAGCCAAGATCGCCCTGGAACGGGCGAAGATTGCCCGGCAGGAGGCCGAGAAAGTCGGTCTGCCCCTGGCCCAGGCGGAAAAGGATCAGGCCGAGGCCCGGCTGGGCTACATTCAGATCGAGCACACGCAGAAAGCCAAGTTGAAAGATTCGCCCGACATCCTGATGGTCCAGGAGTGGCAGGCCGTCGAGCTGCGGCTCCGGGAGGCTCAAGCAGCTCTCGCCGCCGCCAACGCCAAGCTGGAGCAGGCGAGGATGGCCATCGAGTTCGCCGAGAAGGACGTGGCCACCATGGAGCAGAACGAGCGGGTGGCCAAAAAGACGCTCGAGGATGCCCAGGAACGCTTGCGGGAAACCGAAATCCGTTCTCCCATCGACGGCATGATCCTCAAACGCTACGTCGAGGTCGGCGAGGTGGTGCAGAGCGGCAAGACTTCGCTCACCGGCGGCACCATACTGGTGGACTTGGCCGACGTGAGCGAGATCTACGCCGTGGTCAACGTGGACGAGGCTGACATCGGCTTGGTGCGCGAGCTGGCCCCGGAGGAGGCTCGTCCCGGCCCGCGTCCGCAGACCTCCGCTAACAACCAGGCGAACGCGGCAGAGAACGAAAGCGGGGAGGTGGCCTCTTCACAGCCCATGCGGGAACTCGATCCCGACGTTCTCGACACGACGCAGCGAGTCAAGGTGACCGTCGAGTCTTTCCCCGATGAAGAATTCTACGGTGTGATCGAGCGCATCGCGCCGCAGTCCGAGCTGAGCCAGGCCATCGCCACCTTCAAGGTCTGGATCCGGATCACCAGTCCGAACAAGTCGCTGCTCGTCGGGCTGCTCAATGTGCAGGCCGAGGCTCACTTCACGGCCAAGAGCGTGACCAACGCGCTGCTCGTCAGCTACGACGCTTTCCAGCGGGAGGGTGACGATTTCGGCGTGTACGTGCCGGTCAAGGATCCCCAACCCGGCCAGAAGAAGTATGAATTCCGGCGGTGCGAGTTCGGCCGCGACAACGGCATCATGGTGGAGGTCCGCTCGGGGTTGAACGAGGGCGACGAAGTGTACGTCAAGTTGCCCGTCCAGACACGCAAGGAAGAGAAGGAAGCCGAGGCGGCGGAAGACTGACGACTCAAAAACAGCCACGAAAGACAAGAGCCAAGACAGGTTCCTCCTGGCGCATGCATCGCTATGATTCGGATTGAAGGACTGACCAAGTATTACAAGATGGGCGATTCGATCGTCCATGCGCTGGACGGGGTGGACCTGCACGTCACGGCGGGGGAGTTTGTCAGCATCACGGGGGCATCCGGCAGCGGCAAGAGCACCATGATGCACCTGATCGGCTGTCTCGATCGGCCCACGGCGGGCCGGTACGAGTTGGCCGGCCAGCGGGTGGACAGCCTCCGCGATTATCGTCTCGCGCAGATTCGCAACAAATACATCGGCTTCGTGTTTCAGACGTTCAACCTGATCAACCGGACGACGGCGGTGGACAACGTGGCCGTGCCGTTGATCTACGCGCGGGCGAGCGGGGCCCGGCGCAAGGCCATCAAGGCCTTGGAACGCGTCGGCCTGGCACACCGGGCCCATCACAAGCCGAACGAACTGTCGGGCGGCGAGCGTCAGCGGGTCGCCATCGCCCGGGCCCTGGTGAACGAGCCGCCGCTGCTGCTGGCGGACGAGCCGACCGGCAATCTCGACTCGCGCACAGGCGAGCAGATCATGCAGTTGTTCCACGATCTGCACGCCTCCGGCGTGACTATCGTGCTGGTCACGCACGAAATGGCCGTCGCTGCCCAGGCCGACCGGGTCGTGCAGATGCGTGACGGAAAGATCCTGCTCGATCGCAAGGTGGACGACGCGTTCCGGAAAGAGTTGCTGGCCAGCGGGCATTCGATCGTGCGAGCCAGTGCCAGCCGCAGCCAGTCGGAGCAGCCGGCATAGGGCGGCCAGTCGGAAACACGTTGAACGCCCGGGCCCTGTGGTGCAGGCATCTTTCCTGCACGTGCACGCTGGAAGCGTGCACCACAATGAAGCAATCCGAGGATACGGATGTTCTTCTTCCAGATTGTATTGATGGCACTTCGCGGACTGCGGGCCAACCTCCTGCGCTCGCTCCTGGCCACGCTGGGCGTGGTCATCGGCGTGGCCGCCGTGATCGCCGCCATGTCCATTCTCGAAGGCTCGCAGCGCGACATCGTCCAGCGCTTCGAGAGCCTGGGCAGCGAAACCATCACCATCGTGCCGGCTCTGGCCAAGAGTGGCGGCCGCATCGTCGGCACGGTACAGACGCTCACCGTGGAGGACGCCGAAGCCATTCGTGATCCCCGCGTGTGTCCGAGCGTGGCCAACTCGGCCCCGCAGGTCAGCATGGCGGGCGTGTCCATCAAGTATTTCAGCCGTAACAAGCAGGCCACCGTCCTGGGCACCAACGAGGCGTTCGCCGACATGTACTCCTACAAGGTCGCGCAGGGGCGGTTCATCTCGCGCGAGGACTGCAACTCGAAGAAGAAGGTCGTTGTGCTCGGCCACCGCGTGGCTCGCGACCTGTTCGGCGGAGCGCCCGCGGTCAATCAGACGCTCAAGCTCAACGGGCACGCCTTCCGCGTCATCGGCGTGATGGAAAAGAAGGGCGACATCGGTTTTGTGAACGTGGACCGTCAGGCCTTCGTGCCCGTGACCACCGCCCAGAGCCGGCTCCTCGGGATCAAGTTTGTTCACACCATCAGTGCCCAGGCGCAGTCCTCCGACCTGGTGGACAAGGCCATCAACGAGATCAAGCGAGAATTGCGGCGGCGCCACGACGTCCGCATTCGCAGCGGGGCCAAGGATGACTTCCAGGTGGCCAGCCAGGAGGAGAATCGCCGGCAGTTCCGCGAAGTCACTATGATCTTCGAGGTCGTGCTCTACAGCATCGCCGGCATCAGCCTGGTCGTGGGCGGCATCGGGATCATGAACATCATGCTCGTCTCGGTCACCGAGCGAACGCGGGAGATCGGCGTGCGCATGGCGGTGGGGGCGCAACGCATCGACATTCTGGGTCAATTCCTTATTGAGGCCGGCGTCATCAGCCTGCTCGGCGGGGCCTTCGGCGTGGGCATGGGCTATCTCATGTCGGATACGTTGGAGAATGCCGTCCAGGTCCTCGAGACGTACACGCCCGTTCGGGCGGTCATCTGGGCGCTGGCCATGGCCATCCTGACCGGCGTGCTCAGCGGCATCTATCCGGCCTACAAGGCGTCCCGACTCGACCCGGTCGAAGCCCTGCGCTACGAATAGCCATCGCGGCCGCCGGTGTCGGTCTTCTTTGCTCGCCGCGTCTCCGCGTCCCCGCGTCGCCGCGTCAATCGGTTTCTTCTCATGCCCACATATCCAGCAACCCGCCCGTCTGCTCCCACACCATGACGGGGGGATCGGGCACGGAATCTTCGATCACGATCACGGGTTCGGCCGCAGGCCAGTCATCGCTCGGCCAGTGGATATCCACGCCATCGACGAGCGGCTCGGTGGGCCAGGGTTCCCAGCGGCGGGGTGGTTCAAGGCAGGCGAAGGATGTGGCGCGGCAGAAGAGCGGCAGGAGCCAGCGATCCGCGGGGACCAGTGGAACCCGGTTGGTGAGGAGGCCGGCTGGCGCCGGGTGGGAGTATCCTCTCGTGTTCTGCGCGCATGCGAGATGGGCCGGGCCGGCGTCCGCCCACGCCCAGACCGGCCGGGCAAGCCAACTGGTCCGGCATATCTCGTAGACGGCCCGATAGATGCAACCGACGGCATCGCTGACCGCACAGACCGGCCTGATCACGAGCCTCCTCCTCTCGATTCAGGTCATCCGATCAGGCAACACGGTCCGAGAAAAGCGGCAAGCTCCATGCCGTTCCAACTGCCGGTTCACCCACGAGCGTGCCGGGGACCTATAAGTTCTTCTGCTTCGGACATTTGCCCGGCCGCGGTTTTTGCGTTAAGGAAGTGACGGCCTCAACCGGCAGCGGGCGCATGTTGCCGTAAAGCAACATGCGGCGAAACGAGCGTCGATCGGAGTCAACGTCATCGCGAGACCAAGCGAGTGAAGACCGCCGAGTTGGATTACCACCTGCCTCCCGAACTCATCGCCCAATCTCCGGCTGATCGGCGCGACGCCAGTCGATTGATGGTCGTGAATCGAGCCACGGGCGAGATCCGCGACGAGGTCTTCGACCGCTTGCCCGAGCTGCTGCCCGCCGGGGCGTTGCTCGTGCTCAACGACACGAAGGTCCTGCCGGCCCGCTTGCGCATGCGGCGAAGGACAGGCGGCGGTGTCCAGGGGTTATTCCTGCGGGAGCTCGACGAGCATCGCTGGGAGCTCATGCTCACGAGCGGGCGGCGGCTCAAGCCGGGTGAGCGGTTGGCATTTGAGCAGGGCGGCCAGGAGTTGGAACTCATCGAGCGGATCGGCGAGGGGACGTGGCTGGGCGTTCCCGTGCCCGCCGCGCCCGCGGAAGCGATTCTTGCCCGGCACGGGTTGGCTCCGCTTCCACCGTATATCCGTCGCGACAAAGCCGAGCCGCCGGAAGCGGCGCAGCGCGATCTCGATCGCTACCAGACGGTGTATGCTCGGCGGCCCGGTGCGGTGGCCGCTCCGACCGCGGGTTTGCACTTCACGCCCGCGCTCATGGAGCGTCTGGCCGCTGCCGGCATGAGCACCGCTTTTGTCACGCTGCACGTCGGTGTGGGAACGTTCGCGCCGGTTCGCGTGGATGACTTGCGCGAGCATTGCATGCACTCGGAGTACTTCGAATGCCCGGCCGCCACGGCGGAAGCGGTGAACACCGCCCGGCAGGCCGGCCGGCCCGTGGTGGCCGTCGGCACGACCAGCGTGCGCGTCCTCGAGACCTGCGCCGACGAGCAAGGCAACCTCGTCGCGAGCAACGGCTGGACCAACATCTTCATCTATCCGCCGTACCGCTTCCGCGTGGTGGATCAGCTCGTGACCAACTTCCACCTGCCCGGCAGCACGCTCCTGGCCCTGGTGTTCGCGCTGGCCGGTCGCGATCTCATCTTGCGAGCGTACGAACAGGCCGTCGCCCAGCGATATCGCTTCTTCAGCTATGGCGACGCCATGTTGATCCAATAGTGGGGTGGAGGCAAGCATAGTGGTGCCGACATCCATTGTGGTGCAGGCATCCTGCCTGCACGTGCACGCTGGAAGCGTGCACCACAACAGCGCGGACACCATGACAGCGTGCGTAAGGCTCGTTGTTGAAAGGAAAGATCATGCACACGGTCCACGCCCGATGGTTGGTTCTGTTTCTGCCGGGTTGCCTGCTCATGGCGGGCTGTGAACAGCGGCAGCCTGCGGCCACGCAGCCGGCGCCCGTAGCGCTGGCGACGTGGGATTTCGACAAGGCCGAGCCGGGCCAATTGCCCGCGGGGTTTGTGCCCGGCCAGAACAACCCGACCAAGGAACTGGCGGTTTGGAAAGTCGCCGCCGACGCCGAGGCCTCGAGTCCTCCCAACGTGCTCACCGTCGAGACCTACAACGATAACGCCACGTTCAATCTTCTCCTGATCGAAGGCACGGCATACAAGGATCTGGATCTGAGCGTCAAGGTGCGAGCCCGGACCGGTGTCCACGACCGCGGCGGCGGCATCATCTGGCGAGCCAAGGATGAAAACAACTACTACATCTGTCGCATGAACCCGCTCGAGACCAACTTTCGCGTCTACAAGTTCGTGGACGGCAAACGCAAACAGTTGGCCTCGGCCGAGGGAATCCAGACCGAGTCCGACAAGTGGTACACCGTGCGGGCGGTGATGAGCGGCGACCACATCGAGTGCTATCTGGACGGTCAGAAGCTGCTCGACGTGCACGACGAGGAGTTCAAGGACGCCGGCAAGGTCGGTTTGTGGACCAAGGCCGACGCTTCGAGCGCGTTTGACGACCTGATCGTCCGCGAGCCGCGGTAAGACCGGTGAGCAGCCCGCTGGATACGACCGCTCGTCGTTCGAAGTCAGTTTTCGTCCCGTACGCGATCCGCGCTGCGGGGGATACGGATGCCGCGCCGGCCACCCACGCCCGGACGATCGTCGGCTTCCTTCTCGTCGCGGCCGACGTTCTCGTCCGTACCGCCCTCCGTCTTGCCGGATGCCTTGTCGGCGGCTTCGAGCTTCCGCTTGACCTCGGCCAGCGAGTTCGAATACCGGCTGGCCGCATCCGGATGCTGCTTGCTCACGTGTTCGAGCCAGAAGGCGGCCTTGGCCAGCATGGGCGGACTCAGCGGCAGCGTGGAGGCCATCTTGGCCCAGAAATCCGCGACCTGTGCGCCGAAGAACCGGTCAACCCTCAGCATGTTGCGGTACATCGAGTCCGTTTGGTCCAGCACGACCAGGGCCTGGATGGGATTGAGACCGGCGATGTAGGCAAGCGAGTCGAAGTGGATTTGAGCATCCGCGGGGCTGACCGTCGCGGCATTGCCGCGGTAATGCTCCAGGAGTTCACGCCAGGCGTTGAGCGTGTGGGTCATCCCGTCGCGGAATTGCCCGAAGCGAAAGGCGACCTCGGCCTGCATGAACTGTGCGATGGGGCCGCTCTTGGTCTCCAGCGACATGATCGCTTGGGCCGTCGCCGGATCGACGGTGTCGGGCGCGTCGTCGGGATTCAACCGCGGGCGGGCAGCCCCGGGTGGAAGCACCTGGCGTTCCGCCAGTTGACGCAGCTTCTGAGGCAGGTTGATGTTCGCCTGCGCCAACTGCGACTGATATTCGGCATTTTGCTCGGGAGGCAACGGCCGGTCGGCGACGGCGATGTGCGGGAACCGGATCACCCAGGCGGCACCTTTTTCCAACGACTCGGGGTCCAACTGCCCGGTGAGCATCAGGTGGAACCAGGTCTGGGCCAGCGGTTGGGCCAGTTGATCTCGGGCCTTGGGTTGCTGGATGGCCTCGAATGCCTTCGTATGAGCATCGTTCAACTCGGACATGAGCGTCAGGGCCAGCTCGGGATCCTTGCCCGCCGCCAACTGAATTTCCCGCAGGTGCGAACGGATTTGGCCCATGACGACGGTCGAGCTCTTGGGCTCGCCAAACAGCTCCGGCACGAGTTGCCAGGCCTTCTCGAACGAGTCGCGGGCGGTCTTCTCCTGGCCATACTTCAACTGTGTCGAGCCCAGCTTGAAGGCGTTGGCCAGTTCGGCCGTGCGGTTGCCGCTTTGGCTGGCTCGCAGGTTCGCCGCCCGCTTTTCCATCGAGGTGATGGTCGAGTCGTACTTCTTCTGGTCCTTCTCGTCCAGCTGCGCGTCCTCCAGCGGGCGGGGCTTGAGCACCTGCGTGCCGAAGGCCTGCGCCCGGGCCACGCCGAACGGATCAGCCGAACGACCCGCCGCCGGTGGAGGCGGAACCGGGCGGCCGAGCGGCGGACCGCCGGGGGCGGGACGAGCCGGCGCCGGCTGGGCCGAGACGAGCCCCGAAAAGAACAGTGACACGATTAAGCCGCTCGACGCGGAGCGCAGTGCACGACTCATGGGAACACCTCTGGCCGAATGCTCTGTCAGGACCGCAACGCAAACTCCACCACCCGATCATACGGGTCGGTGGGGTTGCGGTGGGAACCAGCATAATCCCAGCCGCCCGCCGCCGCGAACACCTCGAGCACCGCGGCATGCTGATCGTGGCCCACTTCCGCCAGGAGTCGCCCGGCCGGCGCCAGGACGGGGGGAACCTCCGAGGCGAGTCGCCGGTACATCTCCAGGCCGTCCCCGGAAGGCGGCGTCAGGGCGAGCTTGGGCTCGTGATCGCGGATGTGGGGCGGCAACTCGGCGTGAACCGACTCGGCAATGTACGGCGGATTGGAGACGACCAAATCGAAGCCGCCGGCCGGCAGCGCATCGGCAGGAAGGGCGGCACAGTCCGCCTGGACGAAGGCGATTCGCTCCGCCAGTCCGTGCTTTTCCGCATTGCCGGCGGCCACCGCCAGCGCGTCCGCGGAGATGTCGGCGGCAACCAGCGCCGAATTGGAGGCGTACTTGGCGATCGAGACCGCGATGCAGCCGCTGCCCGTGCCGATGTCCAGAATGCGCCACGTGCGGTTGGGATCGGTCCGGCACAGATCGATCGCCCGCTGCACGAGCGCCTCGGTCTCGGGCCGCGGGATGAGCACCGCCGGCGTCACATTGAATTCGAGCGAGAAGAACTCCCGGAAGCCCAGTAAGTAGGCGATGGGCACGTGCTCGCCGGCTTTGCGGACCAACTCCCGGAACGTGGTGCGCTGCTCGGGCGTGGGCTCCTGGTCGTAGCGGGTGTACAACTCAATTTTGCGGCAACCCATGGCTCGGGCGAGGAGGAGTTCGGCCGCCAGCCGTCCGCCTTCGACGTGCCGCTCGTTGAACCACTGCGTGGTCCACTGCAGCAGCTTGCCGACGGTCCAGGTCGTTGAATTGCCAGGGTTTTCCGACATTCCGTCATGATACCGGCCCTGCATGCAGCCTCGCAAACCCCGCGGCGCCAGCCGCGCAATTAATCGCCAGTCTGTGGACGTCTTACAATCAGGAAGCGCAAGAGTGGGAGGCTGTCATGAAGATCAGGATCAAGCGCGTGTACGATCCACCGGCCGACGACGACGGGTTGCGGGTGTTGGTGGACCGGCTATGGCCGCGCGGGCTCAGCAAGGACAAGGCGCGAGTGGACCGCTGGGCCAAAGACTTGGCCCCGAGTCCGGAACTGCGCCAATGGTTCAACCACGAGGCGGCCAAATGGGTCGAGTTCAAACGCCGGTACGGGCAAGAATTGGCGGAACACGAGGACGACTTGCGTGAGCTGCTTGGCGCCGCGGGCAAGGGCCCCTTGACGCTCCTTTTCGGCGCCCGCGACGAGCAGCACAACAACGCCGTCGCGTTGAGTGAGTATCTCGAACGCCTCCGGCGGAAATAGGCTGGTGGATGGCAAACCGCGGCTCGCGGTAGCGTCAAACTAGCGCACGAGGTCCGGCCGGAAAGGCGCGGGCACCTCCCACGGCGAGAACGCGGCGACCATGTCTTTGATCCCGAGCGGGCGCGGCAAGGCGTAGAGTTCACCATACATGAACCCGCACGCGCTGCCCTCGGCCCCGTTGTTGCACCGGATGTAATGGGCCAGCCGATCGAACCGGGTCATGTCGAACTGCGACTCGTAACAGGCGACGGCCTGGAGCTTCTGTTCGATGGTGCTCGAGATGTCCACCACGAACTGGCTGTGGAAGGAGTGCGGCTCGGCGGCGATGGGCACGGGCCGGTAGATCAGGTGGTCCACGCGGTAGGGCGTCGTGCCATCAAATCGGTCATCCCACTTGGTCAACTGGGCGTAGAAGCGGGCAGCCTCGGTGATGAGTTGGCCCTGGTAGTGGTCGGGCGAGGCGGCGGGCGTTCGTCCGGCCATGCCCACGAGGATGCGGGGACGATATCGGCGCAGTACCGTGGCCAGCGCGTAGCGAGCGGCCGGCGTATCCATCAGTTCTCGATTCGTTAGTCCCAGAATTTCGAGCACCTGCACGCCCAGGACGTCGGCGGCCGCTCGGGCTTCGGCCAGACGCTTCTCCACCGTGCCACGAGGCGTCGGCTCGCCATTCGTCAGATGCACCATGCCCACCCGATAACCTTGCTTGACCAGCAGGGCGATGGTCCCGCCGCAGCCGATCTCAAGGTCGTCGGGATGGGGAGCCGCAAAGATGATATCCAACTGGTTATCGCTCATGAGGGAGTTCCTGTACAATCCAGCCCGGGCGATCGGGGGATCGCCCCCATTCTCGGGGCTGTCCACGGCTGCGAGACTATAGCGGTCCGGTGCGGCATGGGCAACAAGTCCTGAGTGGTTCGTGGTTTGCGGCTGAACCGATCGTACGGGGGAAACGGCGGCGATCGGCGGCAGGTTCAGGCGGCACTCAATGCGGCGGGCAAAATAGTCGATCACCGCTCTGCAGTGCCGTGAGTCCCGCTCGCTTCCTTTGCCGGAAGCGGCACATATGGCACAGGAGTGACAATGTCCTCAGGAGATGGCGCCTTCGGAGCCGGCCGATGGGCACGACTCACGAAGCAGGCGGGCTTGGCGATTCTGGGTGGGCTGTGGCTCCTCTCGACCGGCGCGTGCTTCGCGCCGCCCGGCGATACGGTCTACAGCACGGTGACCGGCGAGGTCATCACGCTGGAGGAGATCAACCCGATCCTCAATGACCCCGAGCTGACCGAGGCCGAGAAACGCGAGCAACTGCAGGAACTCGGCGTACCTGATGACCTGGTCGAAACGCTCCTGCGCGCTTGACGGGCGGAGAACAAGCCGCCCGCGTGAGCCGGCGGTCATTCGCCCCCCGTCAGATGCCGCATGGACGCAGTCGCTCCTTCACGGTCACTGCCCGCCAGACGCGGAAGTTTTGTCCCTCGCCGTGGAGAACGACAGATGTATCGAATGCTCGCCCTGACGGCGACCGGCGTGATTGTGTCCTTCCTGATCGGTTGCGCGTCGCCCGATGTCTCCAACTTGCTCAGTGCCGGGGCCAAGCTGGCCTCCGACCCGTCGGACCCGCCGATCGGCGATCTCACCGCCGCCGAGTTCATGGCCATCTACGCCAACTTGCCGCAACTGGCCGCCCAATTCCCTGAGCTGGGAATTCTCGCCGGCACGCTCGAAGCCTTGCCTCCGCTCAGCTTGCAGCAAGCCGAAGATCTCGTCGCGTTCCTGGAGCAGTACAACATCCGGACGATTTCAGATCTCCAGCGGCTCCTCGTGCAGGTAGCCGAAGGCGAGATTGAGGTGGTCGTGCCCGATTCGCTCATCGAGTTCGCGGCCGCACTGGGTTTCGAGACCGATGCGGCGCGCCTCGCCGACATCCTGTAACTTCACCCGCGCATCCATGGGCCGGCAAAGTGCATCCCAGCGAGCGGCGGGGCTTGCCCCCGCCGCCTCCTTACCGCTGGTCGAACTTTTCCTCTCCGCGTGCCTCTCCGTGCCGGTTCGCCTGCTCGCTCCCGCTTTGCGACCACCCACCTGCCTCGGCTAGAATGCCCGCATGTCGCGAACGAACCGTACCCGCCCACATGCCCTTCGAATCGTGCCGGCCGTGCTGCTTTTGGGCTTTGCCGGATGCGCCATGAACGACGGTCAACCGATCGGCGCTCACGAGCCCGCGCCCGGCGAGGAACTGCCCATCCTTTGGCAGAAAAGCGGAACTTACTCCCGCATCAGCCGCATGATCCGGCTGGTCGCCCGCGACCGGCAAACACTCGCCCAGGTGCCGCTTTCCGAAATCCCCGTGAACTTCGAAACGCAGATGGTGCTGGTTGTCGGCCTGGGCCCCACGCCCACCAACGAACTCGGCGTGCGGATCACGCGGGTATGGCGCGACGGTTCGGTCATCCGGGTCCAGGAACGAAGGATTCATCCGGGCACCGGCGGTTCGCCCGGGCTCGAGCCGGCCAGCCCCTGGACGGTGGCCGTCGTGCCCAAGAGCGATCTGAACGTCGAAGGCTTCGCCACCCGCGTGCCTCGTGGCGCGTTGACGGAACACCCGGGCGCCCGCTGAAGCAGGCGGCGACGTACCGGGCAGCGAGAGCAGCATGGAAATTCGACGGCCCAGGAACCGAGTCGAGCACCGCGCCGCGCTCGCCCGTCTCATCGACCCCAACGGCGCGGCCGATCCGCTGATCGGTGAACGCGTCGATATGCTCGAAGACTACGCCCGTAAGCGCAATCTCTCGCTCGATCCCTGCCTCATCCTGGTTCACGGCAACATCATCCGGGCGGTGTGCCTTTGTCTCGACGCGCCGGGACGCACCGCGAGCATCCTCATCTCCCCATCGGTGAACGAACCCGAACTGCGCGAGCCGCTCGCCAGCATGCTGCGTCAGCTCCAGGAGGGAGCGGCCGGCCGAAACGTCCAGCTGCTCCAGGGCATGGTCGCGCCCGAGTGTCGCGAAGACGCCTTCATCTACGAGGCCGCCGGCTTCAACTTTCTGGCCACGCTTCTGTACATGCAGAACGATCTCCGCCGGTTGCGGGTCCGGCCGACTCGCCGCGTGCTCACGTGGGAGACGTACAGTCCCCGGACGCACGAGCTGTTCAAAAGGGTAGTGGAGGGCACGTACGAGGACAGCCTCGATTGCGGTTCGTTGAACGGCGTCCGCGACATTGAGGACATTCTCGCCAGCCATCGGGCGACCGGCCGGTTCGATCCTTACTACTGGCGCGTGGGCCTGTCGGACGGTCGGCCCGTCGGCGTCATTCTCCTGTCCTACATGGAAGAGCACCAGACGTTCGAGGTCGTGTACATGGGCTGCCTGCCCGCCTGCCGGAACAACGGCTTCGGCTCCAGCCTCCTGGCCCACGGCGTCGAGCTGGCGCGGTCTCGAGGACTGACCGCCATGTCGCTGTCCGTCGATGAACGGAACACGCCGGCCCGAAGAATGTACGCCTCGTTCGGCTTCACGGAGATGGCTCGCCGCGACGTGTGGATCAAAGTGTTGGGATAAGCTATGAGCTGTGAGCCGGAGGGAAGGGACCCGGTCGGGAGTCGCGCTGGGAACGGAAGCATTTTGCAGTCGAACGGAGACGGCGGGGACAAGCCCCGCCGCTCGCTAAAACTTCTCTGGCCCAGAGCTCATAGCCCATAGCTCAAAGCTATAGGTCTACAGCTTACAGCTTCTCAAACTGCTGCTTCACGTAGTCACGGGCGCGGGGGACGTCTTCCAGCGACAGATGTTCGATCACCAACGGGATCTCGCGGTCGAGCTCGGCCAGCAGCCGCAGATACAGCGGGTAATTCAACACGCCCAGCCCCGGAGCCGGGTGCTCCTGGCCCTTGTCGGTCATAACCACGTCCTTGGCGTGGGCCAGGACGGTGTGCTGCCCGATCCGCTTGAACATGTCGCGGAGCATCTCGTCCATTCGCGACATGTCCTCGGGCTTGTAGTAGTTGCACGGGTCCATGGTCAGCTTGAGCGAGGGCAGATCGACTTCGCGGAACAGCCGCTCGGCCCGGTCCACCGACGAAATCAGGTTTCGCCAGTACCCCTCGATGGCGATGATCGCCTTCTTGCGATAGGCCTTGAGGGCGAGGCTGGCCAGCGCGTTGCGGGCGGCGGCGTAGCCTTCGTCGGTGAAGTTCCTCGGGTCTTCGGCGAATTGCGACTGCGTATTGAACGTGCCCGTTTCGGTCGAAATGATCGGCGAACCGAAGCGCTCCCAATTGTTGATGAGCGTGTTCATGAACTGCTCGTTGCGCTTGCGGCCGGCCTCGTCCGGGCCGATCACGTTGTGGTAGCCGAACAGCCCGGCCACCTCCAGATCATTCTTCTCCAGCGCAGTCCGGATCTTCTTCAGCACGTCCCAGTCGGGATTGAACGGGTCGAACGCGATGTCCTTGAATCCGTATTGCAGCACCACGCAGCGGAACCCGTCCTCGCGCATGCGTCGAGCGGCCTCGTCCAGCGGCAGGCCCCCGTACACGCCGGTGAAGATGCCAAGCTTGAGATTCTTCTTGGCCTTGGCCCGCAGCTCGGCGGCATTCGCCGCTCGGTCCGCATTCCCGGCTGTCCCGGCATTCGCCACGGTCTCGGCTGCCTGGAGGATTGTCCCGGGAACGGCCCCCGCTGCTGCAGCAGCACCGGCGGTCTTCAGCAGGTTGCGCCGATTCATGGCATGATGGAGAACGTCGCTCATGGGTAGCCTCCAATGGGGATTGTCAGATGCGTGATGCCAATCTATCCCCAGCCCGACGCTCTGTCGAGCGAGGCAGCTCTGAGCTATGAGCTATGAGCCGGAGAAAGGGGGAAGGCTGACGCAATCCCGCTTCGGTTTCGGCCCTCCTGGAGAGACTCGCAGGTTTCCTCGCCGCGTCGCCGCGTCGGTTTTCCCCGTCCGCGGGCGGTCTTGCCAGGGGGCGTCAGTGTGTTACACTGCTCTGTTTCGTGCGAGGCTGGCGGTCGGGGTCCGGCAGCTTCGGCGGGAATTCACAGGTGACGGGGAGTTCGGACGAACAGGCGTGCAAGCTGCACGCTCCCCGGCAGGGCTGGCGAGGCGCCGGTCCTGCACACAGTTGGAAAAAGGCGGGCAAGATGCCCGCCCCCCGAAAAGCGGACACCGGGCGCGCGAGCCGCACGCCGGCCGCAAGGTACTCACTGGAAAGGACAAGGCACAATGGCGGTCACCATTTATTATGACAAGGATGCGGATCTGGGATTCCTCAAGGGCAAGAAGGTGGCCATCCTGGGCTACGGGAGCCAGGGGCACGCCCACGCTCAGAACCTGCGGGACTCGGGCGTCAGCGTGATCGTGTCCGAACTGCCGGGCACGGCCAACTACCAGCTGGCGTGCGATCACGGCTTCAAGCCGGTGACCGCCACCGAGGCCACCGAGCAGGCCGACCTCATCGTCATGACACTGCCCGACGAGGCTCAGCCGCACGTCTACAAGAACTTCATCGCCCCGGCCCTCAAGCCGGGCAAAACGCTGGGCTTCACGCACGGGTTCAACATCCACTTCGGCCAGATTGTCCCGCCTGAAGGCGTGGACGTGATCATGATCGCCCCCAAGGGCCCCGGCCACCTGCTCCGCAGCGAGTATGTCAAGGGCGGCGGCGTGCCCTGCCTGATCGCGGTCGAGAAGGACTACACCGGTAACGCCAAGAAGATGGGCCTGGCCTGGGCCGCGGGCATCGGCGGCGGCCGGGCCGGCATCCTCGAAACCACCTTCGCCATCGAGACCGAGACCGACCTGTTCGGCGAGCAGGTCGTGCTCTGTGGCGGCGTGACCGAGCTGGTCAAGGCCGGCTTCGAGACGCTGCTCGAGGCGGGCTATCCGCCGGAGATCTGCTTCTTCGAGTGCATGCACGAGCTGAAGCTTATCGTCGACCTGTTCTACCAGGGCGGCATCAACTACATGCGTTACAGCGTGAGCAACACGGCCGAGTACGGCGACCTGACCCGCGGGCCGCGAATCATCACGCAGGAAACCCGCAAGGAAATGAAGAAGATTCTCGACGAGATCGTCAGCGGCCAGTTTGCCCGCGAGTGGCTGCTCGAGAACCAGGCCGGCCGGCCGGTGTTCAACGCCCTGTACAAGAAGGACTACAACCATCCGCTGGAGGTCGTCGGTCGCAAGCTCCGCCGGATGATGAAGTGGATCGATGCGAAGGAAGTCTGACCGCTCCGCGGTCAGACTTCAGCTATCAGCTATCAGCTGACAGCCAGAAGCTGATGAGCGGAACGGTAACACCGAGGACTGACGGCTCAGTGCTCAGAGTAAAAACTCTGGCGCGGCAACGCAGCGAGGAACTGGGATGAGAACAACATTGACCATGGTTCTTGCGATTGGGTTGGCGGCGACAGCGTGGGCGGCGGATCAGTCCGCGGCCACGCCGGCAGGGTGCACGGCCAGTGCGACGACCTGTACGGCCAAGCCCAACACGCTCACTTGCTGCCAGGCCAAGGCCGGGCAGCTCCTGCTGTTCGACGGCGAAACGACGTTCGGCTGGAAGGTCGAGGGCGACGCCAAGGTGGTTGACGGCACGCTCGTCATCGGCGGCGGCAAGGACACCGTCGCTCGGACGACGACGCAGTTCGGCGACTTCGAACTTGCTTTCCAATACTCGTCCGACACCGCCAAGGACGCGAAGCTGGTGCTCAACGGCCGGAAGTATGACCTTACGGCCGCCAAGGCTGACGGCTGGGTCCAGGCCAAATGGAAGGTCGAGAGCAAGGGCGGGGCGTATGAAGTGCGGCCGGCGTTCGGTGCGGTCGGTTCGGAGCTGACTACCGGCGAGCCGGTGAAGCAGTCCGGGGCGAGCCTCACGCCGGTGGAGTTTCATGTGCCAGCCGGTCGTAAGCTCGTGCTGCGGAACGTCATGCTCAAGCCGCTGGGCATGAAGGATCTGTTTAACGGGAAGGATCTGACCGGCTGGAAGCCCGTCGAGGGCAGGCAGTCCGTGTTCAGCGTCACGCCCGACGGCGAGCTCAACGTCAAGAACGGCGGCGGCGAACTCCAGAGCGACTGGCAGGGCGACGACTTCGTTTTGCAGTTGGATATCATCTCCAACGGCAAACACCTCAACAGCGGCATCTTCTTCCGGGCGTTGCGCGGCCAGTTCTGGCAGGGCTACGAGTCGCAGATCCGCAATCAGTGGGAAGGCGACGACCGCACCAAGCCGGTCGACTACGGTACGGGCGGCATCTACAACCGCCAGCCGACTCGCAAGGTGATCCCCAGCGACGGCGAGTGGTTCACCATGACCGTCATCGCCCAGGGGCCGCACATCGCCACTTGGGTGAACGGCTATCAGTGCACGGACTACGTGGACGAGCAGGCTGACGCCCCGACCGCTCGAAAGGGCCGGTATCTGGGCAAGGGCTGCATCGGCATCCAGGGCCACGATCCCACGACGGACCTGAGTTTCAAGAACATCCGTGTGGCCGATCTCCCGAAGCCGTTGAAGTAAGACGATCGACTCCGTTCGCTCGTCTCAACCAGTAAACACAAGAAAGCCCAGGACAAACTCGTCCTGGGCTTTTCTATTGCGAAGCTATCAGCTCTCAGCCGTCAGCGGTCCGCTGTCAGCCGAATGACTGGCTCATGGCTCACAGCTCAGAGCTCATAGCTCACTTCACACCCGATCGACGCGGCCGGCCTGGCGGTCGCGTTCGCGCTGACGCTGGGTGGCGACGGCGAGCTTTTTGCGCTCACGGCGGGACAGGCTGTTGATGCCCTGGGCGTGGACCTTCTCGAGGATACGATCGACCTCCGCCTGCTCTTCGGCGAGCTTGCGCTGCTTGCGTTCCCAGGCGCCCTTGCGGAGTCGGCCCATGAAGTTGGGCCCGCCGCCCGAGCCGAAGCGAATGGCCGGCATCATGCCCCAGTAGTACAGGATGCCCACGCCGGCCAGGGCTCCGCCGAAGTGGCAGACTTCGCCGCCGAGGTTCGCGACGCCGCCGGGCGTGATCGCCTGCAGGAGCACGAGGGCCAGAATGATGGCCCCGAACACGCGGATGGGCATGGGGAAGATGATGAAGATGATCTGCATGTGCGGATAGAAGATCATGGCCGCGATCAGCAGACCCCAGACAGCGCCGCTGGCGCCGACGAGCGGCACGTAGTAGTACGGATCGGGCGAGATGGCTCCGAGGATCAGGTAGGCCAGACCGCCGACGATGCCGCAGACCGCGTAGAACCGGATGAATCGCTGGCGGCCGAAACCTCGTTCGATCTCCCGCCCGACGAAGTACAGCAGGAGCATGTTGAAGATGAGGTGGAACAACTCGTCGGCCGCATGCACGAACATGTAGGTGACGGGCTGCCAGATCTTCAACGTGGCCAGCCCCCGCAAGCTCAAGCCGAACGTGCGCGAAAACGTGCCGGGGGGCAGGAGGTTCAGCGAGATCAGATGCACGATGTGCACGGCGACGTTGATGATCACCAACCAGGCGACCAGCGTGGTGGGGCGGGGCAACCGGAAACGCAGCTCGGGGCGGCCGGAGCCGTAACCGAAGTCGTCGTCCGAGTAGGGTCGGTCTCGCCAGCTCATGTCGTTCTCGTCCGCCGATAATGATAGACGCCCAGCGTAGCGATCGTTTTGCCGTCAGTGATGCGGCCGTCCAGGCAGGCTTCCATCGCCTCGGCCAGCGGCATGGGGGCCACGCGGATCTGCTCGGTGGCCTCACACTTTTGACCGCGGTGGGTCAGGCCCGTGGCCACGAACACGTGCATCAGCTCGGTGGTGAAGCCCGGGGTTGTATAGAACTGGACCAGCGGTTCGAGCGAATCGGCGACGTAGCCGGTCTCCTCCTCCAGTTCACGGGCGGCGCAGGCGATAGGTTCCTCGCCCGGCTCGAGCGTGCCGGCGGGGATCTCGAGGAGTTCCCGCCCGACGCTGAAGCGATAATTCCGGATGAGAACCACCTCGTCCGGGGAAAGCATGGGCAGGATTCCCACCGCGCCGGGATGGACGACCAACTCACCATGAACCGGGCCGAGTCCGGGAACGTTATATTCTCGGCGCTCGACCGTGAACCTCCGTGCTCGTAGCAGCTCCTGACCCATGAAGTCGATTTCCTCGGCGGGCGGCGAAAAACTGATACCCGATTGTCGGCATTCAGCAGGTTAAATTGTAGTTTTACATGGCATAGGGAGCAACCGGCCCGGTTTCTTGTCAGCTTGGCTGAACTCTCCTATATTGTGCGATCGCAAGGACTTCGATGCGGCGACGAGCCCGCCGCCTTTGCGGGGGCTGGGTTTCTCGCCCGCCTGGAGGCGTGCCGCACGCACGTGCCCCGAGGTGCCGGAACTACAATCGGACGGGGACCTGAGATCAGTGGCCAAGCGGGTTGCTATCCTGGGATCGACGGGTTCGATCGGCAAGAGCACGCTCGACGTGGTGCGTGCGCTGAGTCCCGAGCTACAGGTGGCGGGCCTGGCAGCGGGCCGCCGATGGCGTGAGCTGGCCGAGCAGTGCCAGGAGTTTCGGCCGGCGGCGGTGACCATCGCCAATGAAAGCTTCTCTGAGGACTTGCGTCCATTCCTTCAGGAAGGCACGGAGTTGTTCGTCGGCCCGAAGGGGCTGGTCGAATTGGCCGAGCGCGACGACAACGACTTCGTCGTCGCGGCGATCGTGGGGGCGGCGGGGTTGGAATCGACCATCGCGGCCGTGGCCAAGGGCAAGACGGTCGGACTGGCCAATAAAGAAGCGTTGGTGATGGCCGGCTCGATTTTGATGCCGCTGGCTCGGCGGACGGGGGCGAATCTCCTGCCCATCGACAGCGAGCATTCGGCGGTGTTTCAGTCGATGGCCGCGGGACGGCGGTCCGAAGTGCACAAGATTTACCTGACGGCCAGCGGCGGTCCGTTCCGAACCTGGACGGCCGAGCAGATGGCCGAGGCCACGCTGGAAGACGCGTTGCGTCACCCGACGTGGAAGATGGGGCCGAAAATCACGATCGACTCCGCTACCATGATGAACAAAGCGCTGGAGATCGTGGAGGCGGCCTGGCTGTTCGATCTGAAGCCCGAATCGATTGAAGTGGTCATCCATCCGGAGTCGATCATTCACTCGATGGTGGAGTTCTGCGACGGTTCGGTGCTGGCCCAGTTGGGCTCGCCGGACATGCGGACTCCCATACAGTATGCCCTGACCTGGCCGGAGCGGCGGGTCGGGTGTGCCCGGCGGCTGGATTTCGGCACGATTCGCCGACTGAACTTCGAGCCGCCGGATTTCGACCGTTTCCCCGCGTTGGCGATGGGATTCGAGGTTGCCCGGGCGGGCGGAACCGCCGGGGCGGTGTTCAACGCCGCCAACGAAGCGGCGGTCGAAGCCTTCCAACAGCGGCGAATCACTTTTGGCAAGATCGTAGAATTGACCCGGCGTGTGTTGGATCGGCACACCGTGGCCAGCAACCCGGACCTCGGGACGCTGCTGGAAGCCGACCAATGGGCCCGCCGAGAGGTGGCTGAATGCTTGAGGCGATGACAGGACTGGCGCAAACGGGCGGCGGACTCATGCTGGCGGACTTCCTCGGGACGGCGACCAGCTACCTGCTGATGTTCGTCGGCTTCTCGCTCGTGATCTTCGTCCACGAACTGGGCCATTTCATCGCCGCCAAGCTGTGCAACGTGCGGGTGGACAAGTTCGCGGTGGGGTTCGGCCGCGAGTTGTTCGGGTTCACTCGCGGCGAGACGCGGTACTCATTCAACGCGCTGCCCCTGGGCGGGTACGTCAAAATGCTGGGGCAGGAAGACTTCACCATTGACAAATCCGGCGAATGGAAGGTCAAGGACGACCCCCGTGCGTTCACGAACAAGCCGGTGGCGCAGCGGATGTTCATCGTCTCGGCCGGCGTGTTCATGAACCTGGTCTTCGCGGCGGTCACGTTCGCGGCGGTGTTCATGATGGGCTGGAGGACCATTCCCGCCCAGATCGGCCAGATCATCCCGGGTATGCCCGCGGATCAGGCGGGGCTGCGGGTGGGTGACCGGATCACCCGGATCAACGGCAAGCCGATCAGCGATCATCCCGATCTTCAGGCGGCCATCATTCTCTCCGATCCGGACGAGCAGTTGCACATCGAGTTTCAACGGCTCGACGCCATGACCGGCGACTGGAAGGACGAGAAGGTTTCGCTCACGCCGGAGGTGAGTGCGGATGGCAGTCGGCTGCAGATCGGCGTGTCGCCGCCGCGGACGAACGAGATCGCGCTGGTCATCAACGAGCCCGACCGACCGGCGGAGGAGCAACTCCAGACGGGCGACCGCATCGTGGCGGTCAACGGCACGCCCACGGACAACTTCTATCAGATCCAGGATCTGCTGGCGGACTTGAAAGGAGACTGGGCGACGCTCACGGTGAAGCGGCCGGTCGGCAACCCTTCCACGAACCAGATCGAGCCTTCCGACGAGCAGCCGGGTGAGACGCGCGAGCTGACGGTGCAGTGGCGAGCCCGTCAGTACTTCCTGCCGACCGATCGCGACCAGAGCGGGCACTTGCTGGGCTTCGTGCCGCGGCAACGCGTGCTGCAGGCCCTCGAGGGGCAACGGGCCGAGGCCGCCGGCATCCGCTCGGGTGACGTCATCGCCCGTTTCGGCGGGCAGGTCGCGCCGCGGCTCGACGAAATCAACAAGATTCGCCGCGAAAGCCCCGAACGCGACATCCGCGTGACCGTGTACCGGCCTGGCGAAGGCGAAAAGAACCTGGTGCTGCGGCCCAAGAGGACGGGCCTTTTCGGGTGGGGGGCTCCCACCGACGGGCTCCTGCTGAGCTCGCAGGAGAACGATCAACTCGTGGTGGCGGACATCATCACGAACGTGACGAAAGACATCCGCACGCCGGCGGCCGCCCTTAAGGACGTCATGCCGCGGGGAGCACTGATCACCAAGGTCAACGATCAGCCTGTGACGACCTGGAACGAACTGACCAACCACTTCCTGAAACTGGCCGGCCAGGACGTCAAGATCACGTGGACTTACCAGGGCGGCAAAGAGCAGTCCGGGACCATTCACGTGCCGCACAGCATCGGCACGACGTTCGAGCTGCCGGGAGCGCGGCAAATCCTGTCGATCAACGGCGTGACTCGCAAAGAGATCGAGGAGAACGGCCGGCGGGTGACCATTCCGGTTGACAACTGGCGGGCAGCGAGCGCGGTCCTTCGCGATCTCGTCGAGCAGGGCGTGACGGAAACCACTGTGGTGTACCGCGACAGCCGCACGGCCGAGCCGCAGACGGTTACCATCCCGGTGACGGCGGAGATGGTCGATACATGGCCGTTGCGGATGGGTTACGTCGTGGACAACATGCTCACGTGGCACACCATGACGGTGGTGCAGGAGACGAACCCGCTCAAGGCGAGCCTCATCGGCATGCGCAAGACATGGTACTTCATCGAGCAGGTGTACATGACCATGCAGCGGATGGTGATCGACCGCTCGATGTCGATGGACCAGGTCTCCGGGCCGGTGGGCATTCTGCAGATGGGCAGCCATTTCGCCGCCGCCGGCATGCCGCAGTTGCTGTACTTCCTGGCCTTGATCTCGGCCAACCTGGCGGTGATCAACTTCCTGCCGCTGCCCATCATGGACGGCGGGATCTTCGTGTTCCTGCTCATCGAGAAGATCAAAGGCAGCCCGCTGAGCATGCGCATCCAGGTGGCCACGCAGTTGATCGGCCTGGCGTTGATCATCGGGATCTTTTTGTACGTGACGCTCCAGGACATCCAGAAGCTGGTCGGTTGATACACGTCCCGGGACGAGGTTGACTCTCTCGCCTGACCGGACAGGAATCTGGTTCGTCGCGTGCCGACGGTTTGGGCGTCGCACGTAGCTTCCGCATTTCCTATTGGACGGACCGTGCCGCGCAGGACGGTTCGGCTCGTGCCATGAGATCGTACCGTCGTGGATTGTTCTCCTTTCTTGCCGATCTGGCGATTCGCCTGACCGGGACGGGGGAGTCTCGTCGCGATTTTCTGGAGCGATTGCGACGGGCCGACTATCGCACGGACACGCGAGGTATGGGCATTCGGATGACTTCCTTCCTGCGCGACCGGCTGCGGCGGGGCTGGTTGCGAATTCGCCGCGAAGATCGATAATGGCGGGCGTGTCAGTGGGCAGTGGCCCGTGGTCCGTTGTTGGTCCTTGGTGAATGCGACCTGGGCCAGCGACCACGGTGGTTCCAGCATGCAACCTGACAGGCCGTCCCCCCGCTCTAACAGGACCTGAAGCCCCGGCGGGGGGGACGTGTCCTGTCGTCGCCACTGACCCAAGGACCATCGACCCAACCACTGACAACGGACTACTGACAACGAACACCACTGGCAATTAACGGAGGAGCGAACCGCATGGCCAAGAAATACGGCATGGGCATCATCGGTGCCGGCATGATCGGCAACTTTCACGCGCGGGCCATCAAGGGCCTGCCCAACGCGGAACTGATCTCGGTTTGCGAGCAGGTGCCCGAGCGGGGACAGAAGTTCGCGGCCGAGCACGGCTGTGCGTTCTACGACGACCTGACCAAGTTCCTCAATGACGATCGCCTCGACGTGGTAACCGTGGCGACGCCCAGCGGACTGCACCGCGACGTAGCCGTGGCGGCAGCGAAGGCCGGCAAGCACTGCATCGTCGAAAAGCCCATCGAAATCACGCTGCCGCGCATCGACGCGATTCTCGAAGCTCACGACAAGGCCGGCACCACGGTGGGCGGCATCTTCAATATGCGCTACGAAGCGACCACCAAGCTGCTCAAGCAGGCGGTGGATCAGGGCCGTTTCGGCCGGATGACCTTCGGCATGGCCTTCGGCCCCTGGTGGCGCGATCAGGCCTACTACGACCAGGGCGGCTGGCGGGGCAAATGGGAGATCGACGGCGGCGGAGCCATGATGAACCAGGGCATCCACACCATCGATCTGCTGCAGTACTTCATGGGGCCGGTCAAGCAGGTCTGCGCGTTCACTCGCACGCTCTGTCACGAGCGGATCGAGGTGGAAGATACCAGCGCGGTCGCCGTCGAGTTTGCCAGCGGCGCCCTGGGCACCATGGCCTGCACGACCAGCATGTGGCCCGGCCACTACCGCGTGATCGAGGTCGCGGGCGACCGGGGCACGGTCGGCATGGCCGACGCCAAGTTCATCTTCTGGCAGTTCGCCGAAGAGACCGAGGAAGACAACCGCATCCGGGCCGAGTATCTCGACTTCCCGAAGGTATCGGTAGGGGCGGCCAACCCGTCGGCGGGCATGACGCCCGATCTGCATCGAGCCAACTTTGCCGATTTCCTGGCCGCACTCGATGAGAAGCGTCAGCCCTCCATTTCGGGACTGGAGGCCCGCAAGGCGGTGCAGATTATCCTGGCCGTCTATGAGTCGGCGCGGACGGGCAAGCCGGTGGCCCTGCAATAACACTTCGGGCGAGCAGCACGCCCGTGGCCGGTGGTTCCGCGCGAACCACCGGCTGAACCCCGTCCTGTTCGGGGCGTACTGTTGGTGGGACCCTTGCCGCGGCAAGCCGGTCGGTTGACTGATGCGCCACGGCCGCGTGCTGGCCGCCGCTCCTGCCTCGCAGCGTCCTGGGGCCGAAGATATAATGCGTCATCCCGGTGGGAAGCCCGGCCCACATCCGTATACGCCCGGCGTCAGGGGCCCGGGGCCCTTGGGGCGAAACTCGACGGAGCCGCCGAAGACGAGAACGGTCTGCCTATGACTCGCTTTTTGATTGCCGCTATCGTAGTCGTCGCCCTGCTCGTGTTCGGGCCGGTGTGGCTGTTGTCGCGGGCCAACGACGATGCGGGCCGCTTTGAAGGCAAATCGGTCCTCTACAACGCGTATCCCGAGAAGATCAAAACGCTGGATCCGACGCTCTGCGGCGACACCATCAGCGCGGCCATGCAGGCCAACGTCTACGAGCCGCTGTACGGATATCACTATCTCAAGCGGCCGGTCGAGGTCATCCCCCTCCTGGCCGAGAGTATGCCCGAAATCTCCGACGACGGACTGACCTACACCATCCGGCTGCGCGATGACGCGCTGTATGCGGCCAACCCGTGCTTCGGCGTGGACGAAAATGGGCAGCCGAAAACGCGGGCCGTGCGGGCGAGCGATTTCGTGCTCAGCTTCCTACGAGCGGCCGACGTGCACCTGCCCAGCCCGATGGCCTGGTCGTTCCTGGGCGGACGGATCGTCGGACTCGACGATTACCACGAGAAGACCAAGGACTATCATGCGGGCGACTTCTCGCGGTACCAGTTGTCCGTCGAGGGCGTTCAGGCGCTGAATGACCGTACACTGCGGATTCAGTTGACCGAGCCGTTCCCGCCGTTCCTCTACATCCTGGCGATGCACAGTTATAGCCCGATCCCGCCCGAGCTGATTCGGTACTACCTCGAACGGCGACCGGCTCACGTCCGTAGCGCGTCGGGGGCTTACGTGCCCGCGCCGGGCGGGGGGCGGGAGATTCCGCTCGTGAATCGAACGCCGCAGATCACGCAAGCCTACATGGCCGTGGGCACCGGCCCGTACGTGATCACCACCTGGGAGCGGGGCAGCCGGATCATCTTCGAACGCAATCCGCTCTATCGCGACGTGCGCTATCCCAGCGAAGGGGCGCCCGGTGACGCCGAGGCAGGTTTGCTCCAAGATGCGGGCAAGCGAGTCCCCTTCATCGACGTGCTGTACTACCGGTGTATCACGCAAGACTTTTCCAGTTGGATGCAGTTCCTGAGCGGACAACTCGACGTGAGCGGCATTCCGCGCGACGTGTTCAATCAGGTGATCACGCCGGACAAGGAGCTGGGCGCCAAGTGGGAGAAGCGTGGCATCCGGCTGGTCACGTACGAGGACCCCAGCGTGTACTGGCTGGGGTTCAATATGGAGGACCCGATCGTCGGTCGCAGCAAGTCGCTGCGGCAGGCCATGTGTCTGGCTTACAACGTGGAAGCCTACATCGAGGTGCTGATCAACGGCCGGGGCAAGCGGGCGGTGAACACGCTGCCCTCCTCATTCCCGGCACACAAGGAAGCGGGCCCGGGGCCGTACTACCGCTACGATCCGGTCGCAGCCAAAGCCAAGCTGGAGGAAGCGAAGAAGGAACTCGCGGCGGCCGGTCTGCTCGGCCCCAACGGCGAGATTCCCACGATCCAGATCGATTTGGGCAGCCAGGATGACACTGCCCGCAAGATGGGCGAATTCACCAAGCAGCAGTTTGACGCCGTCGGCATCCCGGTGCGAATCAACTTGAACGACTGGCCCACGTTCCAGCAAAAGGTCCACAACAAGCAGGTCCAGGCCTATCAGATGGGCTGGCACGCCGACTATCCGGATCCCGAAAACTTTCTCCAGCTGTACTACGGGCCCAACGTGGACAAGGGGACCAACAGCACGAACTACCGGAATCCGGAGTTCGACGAACTGTACCGCAAGATCATCACCATGCCGGACTCACCCGAACGCAAAGAAATTTGCGCCCGCATGGTTCAAATACTGAATGAGGACGTGCCGGTGCTGCTGCTGGTCGAGCCGGTCGCCTTTATGCTCCCATACGAATACGTGCTGAACTACAAGCGTCACCCGGTGGGATACGGCATGATGAAGTACTTGCGCCTGGATACGGAGCGCCGGCGGGAGTTGCAGGAGAACTGACCCATGGGGGCATACGTCGTACGGCGCCTAGTACAGGCGGTCTTCACAATTTTCGGCGTGATGGTGTTCACGTTCCTGCTGTTCCGCGTGATCGCCGGCGACATCGCCGCTGCCCACCTGGGGCCCAAGGCCACGCTGCAGCAGAAGAAGGACTGGGCCCATCAGCACGGGTACGACAAGCCGCTGTTCATTAACACCGGCCTCGAGAAGCACAAACACACCGTGCCGCCCGGTGAGCCGTGGGAGATCCGGATCGAGGCCGGTGCCCCCGAAAATGTATCCATCGGCGGAGCGCCGGCCCACACCGTCGCCGGCGTGACGCTGGTGCGGACCGAGGGCAAGCGGATCATCTACCAGGTCGCGCCGGGTGAGTACGAGTTCACCGTCCGGACGGGCCAACCGTGGTATGACTCGCAGTTCGTCAAGTACATCGTGACCACTGCGACGTTCGCCACCCGCAGCATCATCACCAACGAGAAGCTCTACTCGATTATCGTGGAACGGGCGCCGTACAGCCTTGCCCTGACCGTGCCCATCATGGCTATCGGCTGGGCCGCGGCCATGTTCATCGCGACCATCGTCGCGTACTACCGGGGCGGGCTGCTCGATCGCGTTGGAGTGTTCCTCTCCGTACTGGGCATGTGCATTCCGTATCTGGCCTTCATCATCGGGATTCAGTACCTGATGTTTCAGATCAAGCCGACCATGGCGTACGGCCTGGCCAACCCGTTCAACGTGTTCGTACCCGTCGGCATCGGTGTGCTGGCCGGACTCGGCGGAAACGTGCGGTTCTACCGGACAGTCGTGCTTGACGAGACCCGCCGCGACTACGTGCGGACCGCGTTGGCCAAGGGCCTGCCTCTGCGGGTGGTCATGTTCAAGCACATCCTGAAGAACTGCATGCTCCCGATCCTGACCAATCTCATCCTGACCGTGCCCTTCCTCATCATGGGCAGCCTGCTGCTCGAATCGTTTTTCGGAATTCCGGGGCTGGGCGATCTGCTGCTATCGAGCATCAACAACCGCGACGAACCCATCGTCAGCGGCCTGACGTTCCTGACCGCACTGCTGTACGTCGTGGCGAATCTGGCCACCGACATCAGCTACGTCATTTTCGATCCGCGAGTGAAGCTGTCATGACCGAAACGAGCGCCAGGACCGAGACCAACCATCTGCAGGATCTGCCGCAGGGCCGCAGCCTGTGGGGCGACGCCTTCCATCGCCTGCGGCGGGACCGGGCGGCCGTCGCCTCCGTGATCGTCATCGGCATCTACGCGGTGATGGCGGTGGCGGCGAGCTTTCTGCATGACGATTTCATCGCCTCCAAGAATTACAAGCTCAGCAATCAGCCGCCGTCCGCTCAGCATTGGCTGGGCACCGACGTGTTCGGACGCGACGTCCTGCTCAAGACCATGCTGGGGGCCAAAGTCTCCATGACCGTCGGTCTGATGGCCAACCTCATCGCCATCCCGCTCGGCCTGATCCTCGGTGCGCTGGCCGGCTACTTCGGGCGACGCGTGGATGACGTGGTGGTCTGGCTGTACACCACGCTGGCCAGCATCCCCGGCATCATGCTCTTGATCGCCCTCAAGTACGCTTTCCAGGGCAAGGTGCTGTTCAGAGGTACGCCGTTTGCGTTGGACCTGGGCGGGATTCACGGCCTGTACATCGCCCTGGGCGTCGTGAGCTGGATCCACACCTGCCGCGTGGTGCGAGCCGAGACGCTCAAGATCAAGGAACTGGATTACGTGACGGCGGCGCGGGCCCTCGGCGAGGGACACGCCCGGATCCTGTTCTTCCACATCATCCCCAACCTGCTGCACCTGGCGATCATTTTGTTCAGCCTGGGCTTCGTGGGTGCGATCACCGCCGAGGTGATCCTGTCGTTCCTCGGCCTGGGCGTGGAGGTGGGAACCCCGAGTTGGGGGACCATGATCAACGCCGCCCGGTTGGACCTGGTGGTCGGACGGTGGTGGGAAGTGACCGCCGCGTGCACGGCCATGTTCTTCATCGTGCTGGCCCTCAACATCCTGGGCGATCGCTTGCGGGACGCCCTGGATCCCAAGCTGAGAACCTGATCAACCCCGAGAGGGAATCGATGTCGCAGCAAAACGGACATGCGCTGATCGAGGTCCAGGACCTCAAGACGCATTTCTACACGGAAGACGGCGTGTCCACCGCCGTGGACGGCGTAAGCTGGTCGCTGCAGCGAGGCAAGACCATGGCTCTGGTGGGCGAGAGCGGCTGCGGCAAGAGCGTCACCGCGCTGTCCATCATGCGGCTCGTGCCCAACCCGCCGGGCCGGATCGTGGGCGGACGGATTCTCTTTGAAGGCCAGAACCTGCTCGAGCTGAGCGAATCGGAGATGCGGCGAATTCGCGGCAACCGCATCGCCATGATCTTTCAGGAGCCGATGAGCTCGCTCAACCCCGTGTACACGGTGGGCCAGCAAATCGTAGAAGCCATCGAACTGCACCAGGACGTTCGCAAGAAGGCGGCGTGGGACAAGGCGGTGGAGTTACTGCGGCAGGTGGGGATTCCCGCACCCGAGCAGCGCGTACACGAGTATCCTCACCAGTTGTCGGGCGGCATGCGGCAGCGCGTCATGATCGCCATGGCGCTGTCGTGCAATCCGTCGCTGCTGATCGCCGACGAGCCGACCACGGCTCTCGACGTGACCATCCAGGCCCAAATCCTGGCTCTGCTCCGGCGGCTCCAGCAAGAGCGCAACATGGGCGTGGTGCTCATCACGCACGACCTGGGCGTGGTGGCCGAGGTGGCCGACGAGGTCTGCGTCATGTACGCCAGCAAGATCGTCGAGCGGGCCGACGTCCACGAACTGTTCGCCAACCCGCTGCATCCGTACACCCAAGGCCTCTTCCGCAGCATCCCGCGGCTCGGGCAGCTCAAGGATCGACTCGACGTGATCCCCGGCAACGTGCCCAATCCGTTGCGGTTCCCGCCCGGCTGCAAGTTTCATCCTCGCTGCTCGATCGGCTCGCAAGACCCACAGTGCCGCACCCAGGACCCGCCGCTGCGCGAGGTCAAGCCGGGGCACTGGGTGGCATGTTGGAAGGCGGAGGGATATCAGGAAAAACTGTGAGCCATGAGCTGTGAGCTTTGAGCCGGAAAATGAGCGCGTGGCTCAGGCTCCTCCCGTCATTCGACATTCGGATTTCGTCATTCGGCTGTCTCGTCCGGAGGATTCCACCACATGGAGTGCAAGAAAGAGACGAACTCCAAGCGTTGCACGTGTACGTACCCGGGCTGCAGCAGGCACGGCGTCTGTTGCGACTGCCTCGCCTACCACCTGGCCAGCCGCGAGTTGCCCGGCTGCTGCTTCCCGCCTGAGGCCGAACGCCGATACGACCGCAGCTTCGAGGCCTTCGCCAAGGCCTGGAAGCTGTGAGGTCATCTCGCCGCGTGCTTAACGTCCGAACCCTTTGAGCAGACCCTTGACGGCTTTGCCGGCAGGGTCTTCCTTTTTCTTTTCGCCCGAATCCTTGGACTCCGTCGATGCCTGCCCGGGCGGGGGATCGGCGGGCTTGTCGGCCGAGGAGCCCGCCGGCGCGGACTCGTCCGAGGGCGATGCGCCGGCGGCCGTGCCTGATGCCTGGTCCTGCGATTCGCCGCCGGCCTGGACGGCATCCATGTCGATCACCGTCACGCCCGGCGGCGCTTTGAACACGAACTGCTCGTCCGCAATCGGCTCGTCGATCTTGACGCCGAGCGTGCGGGTGGTCGTGGTCACCTTGCCGTCTTTTCCGTAGACCTCGCCTTTGACGGAAAGGCCCGTCTTCTTGTCGTACCAGCTTACCACGCGGCTCACTTCGAGCAGCTCAGACACTCCCTCTTCCTTCTTGGGAGTCGATTCGATGACGTAGCAATCCACGCCGTCGACCTTTTCGCCGGGCAGCAGCTTGAGGTCATACTGCTGTCGCTGCAGCTTGAACAAGGCCTCGAGATCGAGCGGATTGAGCGTCTTCTCGTCGACCTTCTGCTTCATGGCCGAGGTGAACTGCGGCGACTCCGACAGGAGGTATGTGTGCTTGCCGTCACAGATGGCTAGCATCTTGATGTCCTGCTTCTCTTCGGGCTGCCCCTCGATCTTGCGAATCGTGCGGCTCTTCGTCTCCGTCCGCGAAACCCACTTGTTCTCCGGCCGCCGGACGATGTGGACCTGGGACTGAGCTTCGGTCACCACTTCGGCGTCGCCGATGGTCAGCCGGCTGGTCGTCTTCTGTTCCATCTGTAGCGTCTTATGGGCCGCCACCCGCTCCGCGATCTTTCGTTCCACCTCCTCCAATGTTTCGGCGAATGCTGCACTTGAGAGTCCCAGCAGCACGAACAGGGAGGTTATTTGGGCAGTCTGACGCATGTGATATCCTCGCAAGTATTTGGGGTCGCGCACCGTCGGGCGAGTCCTCCTCCGGTGTCTCTCGATGCGTGACCACATTATGACCCAGGCGATAGCTCGTAAGCCGAGTATCGTAGTGCGCTCTGAGTGGAAAAAATGTGCGAAGAAGTCAACAATTTTATCGGCGCAACTTGCACTGATGATCGGCAGGTGTGCCATCCATGAGGCAATGTGGCGGCAATGGGGCGGCAGCAGGCGGAGCTGTCGGTCGGTCGCCCCCGAAAAAAAGCGGGCATCGCTTCGTCGGCGATGCCCGCTTGTAAGTCTTGGTTGGTGTGTACGTCTTGGGAGGCGACGCCAGCCTTGCGGATCAGAGCAGTTCGGCGATCTGCACGGCGTTGAGAGCGGCGCCCTTACGGAGCTGGTCGCCGCTGACGAACATTTCGATCCCGCAGCCGTCGGGCTGGCTGATATCCTGTCGGATGCGACCCACCAGCACATCATCCTGATTGCTCGACTCGAGCGGCATGGGGAAGTGGTTCCGCTCACGGTCGTCCACGATCTTCACGCCCGGAGCGCCGGCGAGGATCTCCCGCACCTCCTGCTCCGTGATGGGCTTGGAGAACGTGATGTTGATGGACTCCGAGTGAGCCCGCGGTACGGGGACGCGCACGCAGGTGGCGGTCACCAGCAGCGTCGGAGCGTGGAAGATCTTGCGGGTCTCGAAGACCATCTTGTTCTCTTCCTCGTTGTAGCCGTTCTCGGCCACCTTGCTGTTGTGACAGAAGAGATTGTTCACGATCGGGTGAGGGAACTTGTTCTTGACGATGGGCTGACCGGCCACGTAGGCCTTGATCTGCTCTTCCAGCTCCCACAGACCCCAGGCCCCGGCTCCGCTGACCGCCTGATACGTGCTGACCACGATCCGCTTGATCGGGTTGACCTTGTGCAGCGGCCAGACTGGCACGTTCATGATGATGGTCGAGCAGTTGGGGTTGGCGATGATGCCCTTGTGTTGCTTGATGTCTTCGGGATTGACCTCGGGCACGACCAGCGGCACGCCGGGGTCCATGCGGAAGGCCGAGGAGTTATCCACGACCACGCAGCCGGCTGCCGCCGCGGCAGGGGCGAACTGCTTGCTGGTCGAGCCGCCGGCAGAGAACAAGGCGATGTCCACACCCTTGAAGCTGTCCTCCTTCAGCTCGACCACGGTGTGCGTCTTGCCCTTGAACGTGATGGGCTTGCCGGCCGATCGGGCCGAGGCCATAAACGTGATCTTCTCGAACGGGAAGTTCCGCTGCTCGAGAACGCGAAGGAATTCCTGCCCGACCGCTCCGGTCGCGCCCACCACTGCCACATGTCCTGCCATTGGATCTCGACTCCTGGGTTACACAGTTTCCGCACGTGCCGTTCCACTACGGTCTGTCCGTACCAGGGGGAACCAGCCAGGGAATGGGTGTCGTGCGGGTCGAAACAACCATGCTACCGAAACGGCCGGGCAAAGGCAATGTGGGAAGAGCTCTGAGCTATAAGCCATGAGCCAGGCATGGGCGGGAGCCACCGACGGACGCGGCGGCCTGGATCGGAGGCTCGTCCGATATCGGACGCAGCGGCGCTTGCCCGCCGGATCAGGCGGCGGGGGCTGCCGCGAGCTTGCGCAGGAGGGCGAGGTTGACGCGGTCCATATCCCGGCCGCGGGCGTCCTTTTCCTTAGGCGTTTCCAGGATCATGGGGATGCCGGCCAGCCGCGGATCGGTCACCAACCGGGCGAACGCTTCCCGTCCGATCTGCCCCTGGCCGATGTGCTCGTGACGATCCACCCGCGAGCCGAGCGGCTTTTTCGAGTCGTTCATGTGGATGCACTTGATCGACTTCAGGCCGACGGTGGCGGCTACCTCGGCCATCATCGCCTCGTAGCCGTCGTCGGTGGTCAGGTCGTACCCTGCCGCGAACAAATGGCACGTATCGAGGCAAACGCCCAGCGCGATGGGGCTCTTGACGGCCCCCATGATGTCCGCCAGATGCTGGAGGCGATATCCGAGGTTTGTGCCCTGGCCGGCCGTCACTTCGAGCAACGTGCGGACGCCACAGTCGCCTTTGGCTTCGTAGATCATGTCCAGCGCCTGGGCGACGCGACGGATGCCGGCCGTCTCGCCGCTGCCGTTGTGCGAGCCGGGATGCGTGACGATGGCGGTGATACCCACCTGACAGCAGCGGGTCAGTTCGTCGAGAAACGCCGCCACGCTGGTCTCAAAGAGCCGTTCGTCGGGCGCCGCCAGATTGATCAGGTAGGCGTCGTGGACGATGATCGTGCCAATGCTGCTGGCCTTGCGGGCGGCGTTCCAATCGGCGATGGCTTGCGGGTCGAGCGGCTTGGCTCGCCATTGCCGCTGGTTCTTGATGAACAGTTGCATGACGTCGCAGCCGGCGGCCGCCGCTCGTTCGAACGCCGTATGCAGTCCGCCCGCCGTGGACATGTGCGCCCCGAACCGTTGGGCGACGGCTGAAGGCGGTTGTTTCTTGGCCGCTTGCTTGGGCATGTAGAATCCGCCGGTAAGACTGGGCTTATTCTCCGACAATCTTCACGAGCACGCGCTTCTTCCGCCGCCCGTCGAACTCCGCGTAGTGAATCTGTTCCCACGGACCGAAATCGAGCTTGCCGTTCGTGACGGCAATCACGACCTCGCGACCCATGATCTGTCGCTTGAGATGCGCATCGCCGTTGTCCTCGCCCGTGTTGTTGTGCCGGTAACGAGTGATCGGCTCATGCGGGGCCAACTGCTCGAGCCACTCATCATAGTCGGCGATCAGGCCCGGCTCGGCATCGTTGATGTATACGCTGGCCGTGATGTGCATCGCGTTGACCAGACACAATCCTTCGCGGATGCCGCTCTCCTTCAACGCCTGCTCGACCTCGTGCGTGATGTTGATGTAATCCCGTCGATGCGGCGTTTGAAACCACAGTTCTTTGCGAAAAGACTTCATCGCGCACCTCCCTTCAACGGATTACGACACGGTTGCTCGAAACAGCACGACAGATCTCGCTCAGCTTTTCACGCAGATGGTCTCACCCGAAGCGTGCTGCAGTCGCTCGTCCAACAGCGCCTCGACCGCGGCAGCGACGGCATCGGGCGGCAGCGTCTGGCCAACGGGGAAATCGGGGAACGCTGCTCGCAGCATCTGCGTTTCGACCGCTCCGGGGGCTACGGCAAACACCTTGATGCCGAGCGGCCGGCCCTCGGCCGCCAGAGCCTTCGTGAACAGGACGACCCAGGCCTTGGCCGCACCGTAAACGGTAAAACCGGGGAATGGATCGAATGCCGCCAGGCTGGCAATGTTGATAATGGTTCCGCGCGACGCGCTCAAGTCCGGCCAGGCCGCTCGGCAGGCAAAGAACACCGCATCGATGTTGACCGCGTTGGTCTGGCGGAACTGCTCATCGGTCATGGAGGCCATGGGCGACAGCGGTGCGAGGCCGGCGTTGTTGATGAGAATGTCGATGCGGCCGAACTCCTCGCGGGTTCGCTCGATGAGACGATTGACCTGTGAGGAATCGGTGACATCCGTCACCACGCCCAGGCAGCGACCCGATTGGGCACCCGCCTCGGCCACCGTGGCATCCAGGTCCGAGGCGGTCCGGGCGGCTGCCACCACCCGCGCACCGGCGGCCGTCAGGCGACGAGCGATGGCTCGCCCGATCCCGCGGCCGGCCCCCGTGACGATGCAAACCTTGTCGTGCAAATGCATGTGCCAACCTCCATCCCGAGATTGTGCCGGCAAGCTTCGCTGAGCAGGCATCCCGCTCGCTTCTGACCCGACGGGACGTTCCCGAAAACCTCGTCCCGCAGCGGTGGACGAATTGTAGTAAGCATGGCCGACGCAGACCGGTTGGAGGCCGGCGCGTAAAAAGCAAGCGTGCGAACATGCGTTCACATCGCACGTTGGCACGCTCAGTTCGTTCACACGCTCAGACTCACGCCTCGACGAGGCGGCTGTTGTCGAGGAACCCTTCGAGCTTGCGGGCTCGCACAGGGTGCTGGAGCTTGCGGATGGCCTTGGCCTCAACCTGGCGGACGCGCTCGCGGGTGACCTTGAAGATCTTGCCCACCTCTTCGAGCGTGTAGGTGTAGCCGTCTCCGATGCCGTACCGCAGCTTGAGGATCTCGCGCTCGCGATAGGTGAGCGTCTTGAGCACCTCTTCGATGCGGTCCTTGAGCATCTCGTTGCCCGCCGACTGCACGGGCGACTCGGCCGACTCGTCCTCGATGAAGTCACCGAAGTAGGAGTCCTCGCTTTCGCCGACCGGACGATCGAGCGAAATGGGATGACGGCTGATCTTCAGCACGCGGCGGGCCTCGCTGACCGGCATCTTGGCCTGGCGGGCGATCTCTTCGATGGTCGGCTCACGCCCCAGTTCCTGCAGCAACTGCTTGGAGATGTTGCGCAGCCGGCTCATGGTTTCGATCATGTGCACGGGGATACGAATCGTGCGAGCATGATCGGCGATGGCCCGGGTGATTGCCTGACGAATCCACCACGTGGCGTAAGTGCTGAACTTGTAACCGCGGCGGTACTCGTACTTGTCCACCGCCCGCATGAGCCCGGTGTTGCCTTCCTGGATGATGTCGAGGAAGCTCAGGCCGCGGTTGCGGTACTTCTTGGCGATGGAGACGACCAGTCGCAGGTTGCCGCCCGACAGCTTGCGCTTGGCGTCCTCGTACTCGTTGAACACCTGGCGCATCCGCTTGAGACGCTCGCCCAGTTGCTCGGTCGATTCGAGCACCAGCCCTTCCAGACCGGCCAGTTCCTCTTCCATGACGGCCAGGTCGTCGGGCGGGGCGTTGTGCCGCTTCTGCTGGGCGGCAATGCGCTTTTCGAGATCCCGCATCTTGCGGTACACCGACTGCAGCTTGCGCATGAGCGGGATGATGCGGCTGGTCCGCAGCGACAGCTCTTCCAGCAGCTTGGCCATCTTGCGCCGCCGCTGATTCATCACGCGGATGATCGCTTTGCGACTGGCGTCCGAGCCGCGAGGCTTGAGCAGCTTCTGGAAGTCCTCTTCGTTCATCTGCAGGAGCTTGCGGACGGTGGCGAGGTTCTCGGGCAGGAGCTTGGTGATCGTGTTCTTCGCCATCGCCTCGGAGGTGGAGATCTTCATCGTGCGGTCGAAGGGCAGCCGGCCGTCGGAGACCTGCTGAAGGATGTCCACCGCCTGGTTGATACAGTAGTCGCTTTCCAGCACGAGCTTGCGGAAAGCCATGCGGGTCAGTTCGATCTTCTTGGCCAGGGCGATCTCTTCGGCCCGGGTGAGCAGGGGGATCTCGCCCATCTGCGTCAGGTACATGCGAACGGGGTCGTCGATGCGGCGGGAGCCGCTGTCGTCACCGGGCTTGGTTTCGGACCGCTCGATGGCGGCCAGAGCCTTCTCCGCCGAGACGTATCGCTTGGGGGCGGTGGCGGGCTTTTCACGCCGCAAGCCCAACCGCTCAGCCTCGATTTCGTCGATGAGACTGATGCCCTTGTTCTCCAAGGTCATCATGATGGTCTCGAGCGCATCCGGACAAATCGCTTCGTCCGGGAGGATTTCGTTCATCTCTTCCCAGGTGAGATAACTGCGGTCCTTGGCGCGCTGCAGCAACGTCTCAATCGTCGCGCTGATCGAGTCCAAGCCGACCCCAAGTTCGTCTGCCATTGACTGTCTCCGTACCTGACTCTTTAAAAACGCGTCGGTCCCGTCATGCAACAGGGGACCGGGATAATCGTGTGCACACCCGGCCGGTCACGGCCGATCCTCGGCTCCTGCCACATCCCTGCTCACAGAAACCGTTTTCGAAGCTTAACCGTTGAGAAGCCCGGGTTTCTGGCCACTTCACCCAAAGCGATCAAGCGTTCGTCTTCGCCTGCGGGCACAGCCGTGCCGGCTTGTGCCTGGCCTTCGGGCTGGGCGGGATCCTCCGTTCGCAATCGAGCTCGGCGAATCTCCTCGGCCAGAGCGGCAGCCCGGCGGGCCTGCTGGCAAGACTGCAGGCATGGGATGGCCCCGTTGATCACGTCGCCATACCGACCGCGTCGCTCGCCACGCGCCTGCAGGTCCGTGATGAGCCGCCCGTACTCCGGCGATTCAAAACGCCCGATCAGCTCGCTGATTTGGAAGGGCTCGCCCGATCGCAACATGTTCACCAACTCGACAGCGATGGCTGCCACTTTGCGATCCCGTATCGCCGTCGGTTCGAAATACGCCTCAACGACCGGATACCACGCCGGCTCGTTCAATAATGCCTCGATCACCTGTTGCAAGGCCCGCTGTTCGGCACCGACGGCCGCCACCTCCTCGGGCGGTTCCATTGCGCCGGTCAAGCCGTCCGCCCCCGGGACCCTGTTCGCGAATTGCCGGCTGAGCTGGTCCAATTCCCGGTGCAACTCGTCCGCCGGCACCGAGAGAATCCTGCTCAAATTGTTGACCAGCAAGCCCTTCTGGATGGGGTTGATCACCCCGCGCCCCAGCCAGCCGGCCAACTGTTGCAGGTACGCCTCCATGGCTCGCCGCCGGCTGGGACCGGTAAGACCGGCCTGAAACTGGCTCGCCACCAGATTCCACTTAAATTCTAGCGCACCAAGGGCTTGTTTCAACAAGGTCTCCATGCCGGCGCGGCCCGCGAGCAGCAGATAGTCGCACGGGTCCTTGCCTTCGGGCACCTTGGCCAAGCTCACGTCCAGACCGCTGCTGAGGGCCACCGACAACGCACGATCGGCCGCCCGCTGCCCGGCTTCGTCAGAGTCGAACAGCAGCACGACCCGATCGGTGTAGCGCCGCAGCCCGGCCGCATGCTGCTCGGTCATGGCCGTGCCGAGTGTGGCCACCGTCTCGGTGAAACCGAACTGGTGTGCCATCATGCAGTCGGTATAGCCCTCAACCACGATGGCCCGACCCGCCTTCGCCATCTCCTGCCGGGCCAGGTTCAGGCCAAAAAGGTTCACGCTCTTGTCGAACAGAGCGGTGGCAGGGCTGTTGAGGTATTTGGCCGGATCGTCGCCGAGCGTCCGGCCGCCGAACCCGATGATGCGCCCGGTCGCATCGACGATCGGGAACATCAGCCGGTTGCGGAACGTGTCATAGTAGCCGCCGCCTCGCTCACGGGCTTTGATCAATCCGGCGGCCTCGAGCAGCGGCAGCGCCATACCCGCGGAACGAGCTTTGGTCACCAACCCGTCGAAGCTATCCAGCGCAAAGCCGAGCCCGAAGGTTTCGACCATCTCGGCCGACAGCCCGCGCTTGGCGACGTAGTCGCGAGCCGCTTGTCCTTGTGGTCCGGCGTAGTTCTGGTGGAACACTCGCTGGGCCCACTCGTTGGCCTTGGCCAGATCCCGTTTGCCGAACTCATTTTTTTCTTCGCTGCCGCCCGCCGGCTCCAGCGAGATGCCCGCGCGGTCCGCCAGAAGCCGCAGGGCCTCGGGAAAACCGATGTTTTCTTTCAACTGCACGAAACTGAAGACGTCGCCGCCGGCGCCGCAGCCGAAGCACTTGAAGGTCTGACGGACCGGCGAAACCGTGAACGAAGGCGTCTTCTCGTCGTGGAAAGGGCACAGCCCCTTGTAGGCGGAACCTGCCCGTCGGAGCGTCATATAGCTTCCGATGAGGTCCACGATATCGACGGCGTCTCGGACCTGACGCTTCAGATTTTCCCGATCAACTGCCGCCAAAGCGTAAACCCCGGGCCATCCCGCCGAACTGCCGACGGACTGCTGCCGTCGGCCTAAGCTTAGATTTTTTCACGGGTTACGTAGGAAAACCGTTGTTTCCAGCGAGTGACACACTCCAGTGCTGGACGGAGATATATAGCACGTGTTCGGGGACCGGTCAAATAAACTTAGCACTTTATCTGTCAAAGGTTTATGCCCGATTCGGCAGTCGGCAAGTAGCGTGCCAGAGACGACTGGTTGACGAGGAAATGTTAACCAAATTGCCTCGTCTGCGCAGTTGCAACATCCGGCCTCGGCTCGTCAGGGAGGAGCGTCTTCCCGGCGATGGCCATGGCGCGAAATGGCGGAGGATCGCCGATTCAGAGGGGCGTCCTGGCGGGGCGGGAGCGAGCGAGGGCGCGGTTGCCGAGCTGGCCGCAGGCGGCCATCTGGTCGCGGCCTTTGGTGAGGCGCCGCTTGCACATTTGGCCGGCGTCGTCGAGCCAGCTCATGAAGTTGACCACCGACTCCTCGGACGGTGCAGGCCAAGGCGATTCGCGTCGCGGATTGTAGGGGATGACGTTCACGACGCATTTGACCGGCCGGAGATACTCCGCCAGCTCCAGGGCGTGTTCGCGGGCGTCGTTCAAGCCCGGGATGAGCACGTACTCGATCATGAAGAACTGACACTTGCGCAGCGGATACTCCAGGAGCGCCTCGCGCAAGGCGGCCATGGAATCGATTCGGGTAATGGGCATGATCCGGGCGCGAATCTCGTCATTGGGAGCGTTGAGCGAAACGGCCAAGTTCAGCCGCCGCCAGCCCAACTGGGCCAGTCGCCGGATGCCCTGGGTGCGCCCGACGGTCGAGATGGTGATGCGCGATGCGGAGAACGACAGCCCGCAGCGGTCGGTCAGGACACGGACGGCCTGCGTGACGTTGTCGAAGTTGTCCATGGGCTCGCCCATGCCCATGAAGACCACGTTGCGAATGTCGAGACCGAAGTCCCGGCGGGCGGCGGCAACCTGTCCGACGATCTCGGCGACGGTCAGGTTCCGTAGCAATCCGAGTTGGGCGGTTTCGCAGAACGCGCATCCGCGGGCACAGCCGACCTGCGACGACACGCAGAGAGTTTTCCATCTCTGATCGTACCGCTGCATGGGGACGACGACGCTTTCGATCTCCAGGCCGTCGTGCGTTCGCTGGACGAACTTGGTGAGTTCGCCGTCCACGTGTCGGTGAACGATGGGGAGAATGTCCGCCTCGAGCGGCCAGTGGTCGGCAACGTCTGCCGGCTGGGGCCCGGTTGCACCGCGGCTGGCCGGCGCAGAGCCGTTGAGCAGCCGTCGATAGCGTGCCCGCAGGGGCTTGAGCTGGTGCGGCCGTGGCTGCAGGGCCTCGGCAAGCTGCTGAAATGTCAGAGACAGAACGTCCACCGGCAATCCTCGCTACCGACCGGCCATCCTGGTTCGGGTGGGTGCAGGCACCCCGCCTGCAAGAACGCACGCCGGACGCGTGCACCACAACTCGCGAGGACACCGGTGTGACCACGCATTGTAGCCCGTGTTTCGGGTCGGGTCACGAGGCGGTATAGTTGCGACCATGATACCGCGGAAAGCGATATGCGTGGCGGCAATAGTGATGGCCACCGGCGCGGCGGGGCGGGCGGCCGAGCCGTACGATCCCGTGGCTGCCGGCGAACTTCCGCAGTACATCTTCTTCAACAGGAACCCGGGCTCGCCCGACCAATTGCGCTGGCGACAGGGAGAGCCGTCCCGGTTCACCGTCGCGTCCATGCGCGAAATTCCGGAAAAACTCGGCACGGCCGGGAACGACCGGTTGCGGGTGGGGCCGTCGTTTATCTTCTCGCTCCTGGAGAGCGACACGCCGACATTGAAACGCTCGATTCAAGCCATGGTCGAGGCGGCGGAAGAGGCGAACGTACCCATCCTGATCACGCTCGACGGTCAGAACTGGTGGGAGAGCCGCCCGGACCTGTGGAATTGGTGGGACCCGTCGTTGCCCGGCTTCGATCCGGCCAACCGCGAGAACGTGGAGTGGACCGGCTGGGGTCCCGAGCACGCGATCAAGATCTCATGGCGCAACTGGGGCACGCAGATTCGCATCCGGCCCGCGCAGAACATCTTCGCCCCGCGGGTGCAGGCGGAGATTCGTGAGAAACTCGCCGCTTGCGTGCCGGTCATTGCCCACTGGTACCGTGAGTTGCCCCGGGACAAGAAATGGCTCTTCGGCGGCGTGAAGCTCGGGTGGGAAACGTCGATCAACGTCAACGCGTATTATCACGAAAACGGCAATCGCATCTTCGAAGCAGCGCCGGGGGACCCATCGAAAGATCCGACGCTGCACGACGCTGCTTACGGCTTCACGTTCGGCAACGTCGGGCTGGGCTACGCGGCGGCGACCAGTCTTCAGCTGCGCAAAACGGGCGAACTGACGATTCGCGATCATGAGGTGATGGTCCATCGCTACTTGGCCGATCTGTGCCGGCATGTCCGGCAACAGGGCATCCCCGCGCATCTGATCTTCACGCATCAGGGAGGGACGTATGCTCCCTGGGACAAGCATTTGTCGTTCAGACCGGCCATCAACGACGATTCGATCCCCGGTTGGAGCTTTTATTCGCACGATCCGCCGGACTGCGGCTCGCTGGCCGCCGACATGGAGTCCGCTGGCCGCAAGCAGTGGGCTGCAGCAGAGTGGTGGCGAGGCGGGAGCACCACTGCCGAATGGCGCAAGCATTTCGAGCGGTCGCTGGCGTTCAAACAGTGCCGGCTCATCACGGTTTACAATTGGGAGCCGTTCCGCGAGCTGCCCGAGGCCACGGCCGCGGTACGGGAAGTGGTCGCACGAGCGAAGCAAACGAGGTAACGCCGCGCGCCGTGTGGTTCAGCCATCCTGCCTGCTGGAGCATGTGTTTAGCGAGCCAGAGAAAGCGTCGTAATGCGGGCATCTAGCCGCCCGACGCAGGACTCGACGTTTTCGCCCCGAAGGGGCGCAGGTGAATAGCCGGAGGCGTAAGCCCCCGGTTCACGCCGGCCCCAGTAATTCCGTTCCACCTTCCGGAAAGAGCCCCGAAGGGGCGACAGAACGCCCGTGCCGGCACAAGCGATCGCCCAGTTGATCCCATGATCCCGGTCGCAACTGTCGCCCTTTTGGGGCTTATAGTTTTCGGAGGGACCCCAAACAGGGGCTTACGCCCCCGCCCACTGACCTTCGCCCCTGCGGGGGGCGAGAACGCATCGCACGCTGAGCAGTGCACGCTGGGAGCGTGCACCACCGCCGCGAACTACGGCGTCGGTGTTGATCCCGTGCAGAGGCTCATGATCAGGCCGATCACGAAGAGCACGAGGAAGATGAAGAACAGGATTCTGGCGATGCCTGCGGCTCCTGCGGCGATGCCCCCGAACCCGAACACGGCGGCGATGATCGCGACCACCAGGAATATGAGTACCCACCAGAGCATTGTGTGACCTCCTCGCAGCCCGTGTGACCGGCCGGGGGCGGGCATCGGCCCGCCTTTTTTCCTGCCGAAGCCGGCAATGCCGGCGTACGTGTATGGCGTATGGGCGTTGGTACGTGGTGCGGGTATCCTGCCTGCACGTGCACGTTGAAAGCGTGCACCACCATGCCTGTCAGCGCTCCTGCCGACGCGCAACTGTGGGACCGTCAACGGCCCTAGGCCTCCAAAAGGTTCTCCTGCTCGACGGCGGGATCGTTAGCGTCGCCCGCCTCGGCCTCGGCGTCGTCCGTCACCGCGTCATCATCGGTATCGCGATTGCGACGGCTTTGTCGCGCCCACGCCGGCCGCTTGGGGTGGTCGGGGCCAGCAGCCACTTCACACACCTTGTACAGGTGCGGCCGATTCTTGCCGACGGCCGGCAGCACAACGTCACGATTCAGGTGTTGTTCGCAGTTGGCGCAGGCAGCCTTTCCCTCGAACGAGGCTCCGCCCTGTTGCAGTCGGAAGAGGTTGCCGCAGTACTCGCAGTGCAGTTCGATGTCTTCAGGTTCGGGGCCGAGGATCTGCGCCCTGAGCAATCTCAGACCCGGCAGGTCGGCCGATGCGGGGCCGTCGCTCGCAACTGGTGGACGGCTGGGAGTAGCCGACGTCACCTCTTCACGGCAGGTGGGGGTAACCGTCGGTCGCGACGGCTCCGGGATCGGGTCGGGCAGCACCTGCGACATCGCGTCATTCTCTGACGCGGCCAGTGCTCTGAGCATTTCCAGCATTTGACGGGCCGCTTCGCTGCGGGAGCGTCTCGGGCCGCTTCGACGAGCGGGCCGAGGCTTTCGAAGCCGATCACAAGGCGGTGCTTCGGCCGGCTGAGCCGGCTGAAGCCGTTTCAACCACTGCTCCAGAGCTGCTTGCGGGTCCATTTCAACTCCTTGGCTCACCGGCGAAGTCCATCGCCTGTGGGGGATGATCCGGTTTACTCCTGGCCGGCCTCCGGTCGGCGAATGGCAAGACGCATACCACGGGTTGACCCGACGTGGCCGACGGGACCGCGGTTGCGGCTCGCCCGGCTGTACCGGATCACGGTGCATGCCCACTCAAGTAACTTTTTGAACACCGGTTAGGCGCTTGCGACTCGTGGTCAGACCCGCGAGCGGTGCGCTATGAATGTCTGCAGCGCAGATGGTGTTCAGGGATGGCGTGCACGCTCGTGCGGTGCCGCCGAAAGGGGACAAAATGGCATTCGCCGGGTGGAACCCGAGCCGGTCAACGACAATTTGGCCTGAGTGTGTCCGATGGTCGATCGCGCGGCCGCGCACGCCGGCTGTCGAAGCGCTCATGTCGTTCGAGGCACAAGCATGCTGGTGAGAGAAATCATGACGCGGGAGATCGCGGCGATCGACATCGACTCCAGTATCCTGGATGCCGCGGTGAAGATGAAGCTGTTTGAAATCGGCATGGTCGTAGTCTCGCACGAAGGCCGAGCGGTCGGCGTGTTGACCGATCGGGATATCGTCGTGCGCGGCGTGGCGGAAGGTGCCGATCCGACGTTCGTAACCGTCCGCCGGCTCATGACCAGTCAGTTGATCATGTGTCGGGAGGATGAGTCTGTAGAGCAGGCCGCCGAACGGATGCAGACCGGACAGGTTCGTCGGCTGGTCGTGATGGATGCGCGAGGAGAGCCGGTGGGTATCGTGTCGCTGGCCGATATCGCCCGGCGAAGTGCGGACGAGGCGCTGGTGGGCCGTATCTTGCGAGGCGTCACCGAGCCGACGGAAATCGAGATGGTTCGGCCGCATCAGGAAGATTAAAAAGCGAACTTACAGCACAGATCGGCCAGGCAGGACTGCGAATGCATCGACCGCTCCGCGCCACCCGTTCGCGCCGCGCTATGATTCTCTACGTGCTCGCGAATGGGCCGGCAGAGAGTGCGTGCCGGACCGGCGAGCCGGACGGGCTGATTCTTCGGAGTCGCCCTGCTTTCCGAGTCACATGGAAGAATATTTCAAGAACCCCAACGTTCGCGCCCGCATAGTCGAGTTCCTTGGAGGAGTGCCGCCCAGCAGCGTGACCTGTGTGTTCCTGGCGCGTTGCGACGCCGCCGAGTACAACGACGTGGAAGCGCGGCCGCCGGACGACCTGGACGACTTCCTGGCCAACGGGCTGGACATCGCCCGTTCGCTGTGGGACCGCCGGTATCTGCTCGTGCATCTCGACATCGAGTACGTGAACTTCGATACGCCGATCGAGCCCTATCTCAATCCGGGCCGAAGCTTCGACTTGCAGGAACCGGTCGCCCGTACGGTTCAGAAGATTCTCCTGGAGTTCGGAATCCGTCCGTTGCATCTCCTGACCGGGCGGGGGCACCATTTCGTCTGGCAGATCGAGCGTGAGTCGGATGTCTTTCACCGCCTCGCCCGTTTCGGCCGGCTGCCCGACAGTCTGCGGTCGCTGTACACCAAGCCGCATCCGCCGTTCGGCGAACCGGTGCCGCGGATGGTGGGCCAGGCGTTCGGCGGGCTGGGGTTGGTGATGGAGTACCTGGCCCACCGGATCAAGGAGGTGGCTGCGCCTTTGTCGCGCATTCCAGTCGAGTTGACCGCGGTGGAGGTGGGACCATCCGAGCGAGGACGCGAGATGGTCTCCATCGACATCTCCGAGTATGGCGACCCGCTGCACACGCGGATGGTGCGCATCCCGTTCACCGTCTACCGCAAGCATTGGGAGACGGGCTATGCCGCCGAGGCCCGAGTCGAGGAACAGATCCGCCTGATGGTCATGATTCCGCTGCATGAGATGGACTATCGTCAGGCGATCGAGCTGATGCAGAGGCCAGAGGAGGTTCAGGAGCTCGCCGAGAGGGCGTCGGTACAGATACCGGTGCAGACCGGGCCGATGGAGATGCTCGTCGATGCCTACGAGCGGTCGAAGCTCCGGGATTTTCACGACTGGTTTTATTCGCAGGAACACGATCCGAAGGAACTCTGGCCGAGGACGTACGACCGCACGCCCATGGAGGCGATCACGCCGTGCGTGCGATACATTCTCGAGCACCCGAACGACTGGCTGCTCAAGCCCGCCGGCATCCAACAGGTGACGCGGACCATGCTCGCATTGGGCTGGCATCCCCGTCATATCGCCGGCCTGATTCGATCCAAGTACGAGCGGGACTACGGCTGGAACTCGCACTGGCTGCACTACGATCCCGGCACGCGGGCGGACTTTTACACGCGAGTGTTCGCCGGGCTGTTCGTGGTCGGTCTGGACGACCTGGTGGATTTCAACTCGCAATCGACGCGCGAGCGAGGATACTGCTTCCATCCCGAATTGCCGTGCGAAATCAATGAATTGAGGGAATCACTCCTCGAGAGGAGAAGTCATGACCGATTGGCCTGTGGGCCTTTCAACCGGCTGTTTCTACCAGCAGCCCATACGTGAAGTGCTGGAGACCATTCGCAACGGCGGCTTCAGCATGATCGAAATCTGTTCGTTCCCCGCCCATCTCGACTATCACAATCAGGAGAAGGTGCGAGAAACAGGATTGATCATCCGGGATCTTGGCATGGAGCCGTTCTCGTTCCATGCTCCTTTCCGCGACACCATCGACATCACCTCGCTGGATCAGAAGCAGCGAGACCTTTCGGTAAACGAGTTGCTGATCGCGGCCGAGTCGGCGGCCGAGATGGGCGTACGTCACTTCGTGATCCACCCCGGCCCGGACCGGAGCGGACGTCCGCCGGAAGCGGAGTATGTGGCCCGGATGGAAAACGCCGGCGAGGTCCTCACGCGAGTGGCCGCCCATTGTCGCAAGCTGGGCATGACGCTGGTCCTGGAGAACATGCTGCCTCACCTATTGTTCGGCCGCACGAGCGACGTCATGTGGATCATGGGGGCCATCCAGGATCTGAACGTCGGGATCTGCCTGGACACAGGCCACGCTCACATCGCCGGGGCCATCGCCGCGACAGCCCACAAGCTCTCAGGCCATCTCCAGATGATCCACGCCAACGACAACAACGGGCGCTGGGACCAACATCTTCCCCCGGGCAAGGGCAGCGTGGATTGGCACCGGCTGGTGGGCAAGCTCGCTGACATGTCCTTCCGAGGAGGATTCATCCTTGAACTCTCTTCCGACCTCGGGTCGCCGGCCGAACTCTTGCGTGCGGCCCAACAGGGCCGGCTGTACCTGAAAGAAACCTTTCGACGTGCGGAAATGGAACGCACGAACGGCTAATCCCGGCTAATCCGCCTCACGCCTCGAAGCGGTTAATCTCTGGCTCATAGCCCACAGCTCAAAGCTCACAGCTCCTGCCCACCCACCTACCCGCACCTAAGGTCGGCTCCTAGTGGCCTGGTGGGGGGTTCAGCCCTGACCCTAGGGTTTAAGTATTTGTGAAATAAAGTTTTGCGCGAACAAACGGGCTCAGGTGACGTAAAATGATCACTATGGCACAGGGAAAAACAAAACGAAGGCCCGGATCCGGGTCACCTGAGTTGTGGTACGCCCCTGACCGGCGGATCGAGACGCGCGATGCGGCCAAGTCGGCCGTGTCCATCGCGGAATGGATCGGCCGCGGGGCGGCAGGTGGGGAGACGCCGGATGAGATGGCACTCTTCACCGCGCTGCACGTCTGCGCGTACCAGGCCAATAAATCCGAATGCCCTGACGAGGCACAAGCGTGGAGGACCCGGTGGGGGATCATCCGAGAGTACCTAGTCGAGAGTAACCTGGGGCTGGTTCACCTGATGATCAAGCGGTACCGGTCCATCGAGTTGGATGAAGACGATCTGCTCAGCGACGGGATGTACGGACTGGCCCGGGCGGTCGAGAAGTTCAACCCCTGGCGCGGCTATCGCTTCAGCACATACGCCTGCAACGTGATCGCGCGCGCCCTGATGCGCCGGGCCAAGATGTCCAGCGGTCATCACCGTCGATTCCCGGTGCAGCAGGATGCGTCCTTCGAGCGGCCCAGTCCGCCCCCGGACACGGAGATGGAACTGCGGGTGGAGCGATTACAGAAGGCGCTTCACCACAATCTGGGCGAGCTGACCGAACTGGAGTCGATGGTGCTGTCGCGGCGGTTCCCCGAAGAGGGGCCGCGGCTCACGTATGAGCAGATCGGCGAGGGCATCGGCCTGAGCAAGGAACGCGTTCGTCAGATCCAGAACGTAGCCCTGAGCAAGCTGCGCGAGGTGCTCTCCGAGGATCCGATGCTCCGGTGACATGATTGATTGTGGCAATCACCGGCCACGGTGGGGGTGGGAGTCACGTCTCAGTTGCCCGATATCCCCAGCGGATCGGGCAGGATCCTGGGTTCCTGGATCGTGCCCGTAACTCGGTAGGTCACGATGCTCCCGCCAATTCGTCCAACCTCGCCAATGATGGAGCCGACTCTGCCCAACGCGCCTTCGATGGCGTCGGGGATCCGCTGGAGGAGTTCAGCCCTGAAGTTCATGTTGAGCTCCCCGCCGTAGGCGATCAGTCCGCGGCCGTCCAAGCCGAGCAGCGGCGACGTGACGGTAAGCTTCGAGAAGTTCACGCCGTCGGATTGGAACTGCCAATTCGCTTCAGCCCGATCTTCACGGCCACGCAGGCCCAGCGGCGTGGAGATGAGCCGGCCGACGATGCCCTGGATGATGGGGATGCGCAAGAGCCGGCCCTCGCGGATGGTGAGTTCGCCGTTCCCGGACAGCGTCTGCGGCAATTGACCGAGCCGGCCGGTCACGCGACCGCGGGAGTTTACCAGGCCCGCATGCCGTGTCGTCTCTTCCATCGCCTGCATGATCTGCTCGAGTTGCACGCCGGTTATCTGCCAGTCCAGGTTGAAAATGCCGCCCTCAGGCAGCGAAAGGGTCGAATTGGCCTGAACGCGTCCGCCTACCATCGACGCGTTCACGCGGCTTTGAATGATGCCGCGATTCGCGTCGGCAGTCGCGTCCAATTGCGAGACCGGCCAACGCGTCTGACCGACGGCGAAGTAGACGTCGCGTGCGGCGGCGGTCAACCGGCCTTGCAGGTCGCTCGGATCGTTCAGCGGCACGCGGCCTTGGGCGTCGAGCGAGATCGCGCCGCGTACGGCGTGCTCGGACAGGAAGGCCTGAACCTGCGGCGGCAAGCCCGGATACTGCGGACCGCGCAGATTAGCCCGAAGTTGCAGCGTCTGCACGTCGATGATGTCCGCGTCGGGGCTGTAGCGGGCGTTCAACTGGCCATGCAGTGACTGCTGTGTATCGGGCGGTTGTTGGCCATCCCGGGAGCGCGGGTCGCCCAGCCGCGCTGCGATGAGGTATGTCGGAGCAGGTTCCGGCTCGTGCGTCACGTCCGCGTGGATGCCGGGCAGCGCCATGGTCGGCTGGCCCGGTCCGGCGACGTACACGAGTTCGCCGCCGCGAATCTGCACACGATCGAAGACCGGACGAGGAGCATCGGCCGGCGGCTGACCGGGCTGCCCGTTCGGCGCATCGCCGCCGCCGAACCGACTCCAACCAAGAAAGCCGCCCTCGTTCGACGCGAGCACCACGCGCGGCGACTGCAGCGACAGGCGTTCGACACGCAGCGGTTGCCCATCGGTTCCGAGCTGCGCGATTCGTGCCTCGATCGCCGCCAGCGAGAGGATTTCCTGACCGTCGGCTTTGGCGGATACGCCGGTGCCGCGCACGTCAATTGGCCCTTTCGGCCACTCACCTTTGACCTGCAGATCGCCGAGTGGCCAGACGACTCCGCGGTAGGTCAGACTCGCGCTCCTGGCGGCGATGTTGAATCGACCGGCCGGTTCCCCAGCCTGCTCTCCGAGCGGAACAGAGCCCTGCCAGTCGATTTCGAAATGGCCGCGCACCTGGTGCTGGCGCAGGCTCTCTCGCATTTCAGCGGGCAGGTTGGCGAGCACGGGGTCGTTGATCTCTGCCTGGGCGGTGAGCTTCGAGAATGTCAGGGCCGGACGCCGACGGTCATACGTTCCGTTGAAGTCCAGCGAAAGCGCCTGTGGTTGGCGGATCTGTCCGGAGAACCGCATTTCATCCGGTTGATCAGCCGGCTCGGTAACGAGCAGCGCTTCGATCTCCTGCACCGCGAGCGGCGGCTCGACGGCAGGTGACGCGTACGTCAGTTCTCCTCGGGCCACTTCCAGCCGGTTCACGCGGAGCCCGGCGTTTTGTGCAGCGGCTTCCTGGGCCGGCCGTGTCTCCGTCGGGCCACCGCCGAGATCGCTCCAGCCGGCGAATCCGCCGTCCGGTCGCTGTACGAGACTGATCGCTGGTCCCTCGAACCGAAGCAAATCGACGACCACAGGCGTCGAACCGCGCGGGAGTTGGCGTGATTGCAGGAAAACCGAATCTGTCCGGGCCAGTTGCTGCTCGCCGCGCCACACGGCCAGATCTCGCGCGGCAAACGCCAACGGGCCGTTGGGCAGCGTGGCGTTCAGGCGTGCTGCGCTCACCGGTATCCGCATGCCTTCGACCGTGACTGACGCAGAGTCGATCTCCGCCTGCAGTGTGCCACTTGCCGTAGCGGGGGCGTCGATGGGAACAGTGCCGGATGCCGTGACTGACACTTTGCCGGCGAACTTCAACGGCGAAACGATCTCGCGAAGAGCGGGGGGCAACTGGGCGTACCGCTCGGGCGCAATGTCGGATCGTACGCCGAGCTTGTCAATCTCAACCGACCGCGCGTCGAGATCGATCCGGCCGTTCGCCTCAACGGACAACCAGTCCTCGGCGATCGATCCGTTCATGAGCAACAGATGCGGTTCACCCGTGTCGGCCGGACGTAGTTGCAAATCGACGTGGCCGAGCGAGAAGGGCTCGGCATCGGGCTCAGGAATGTACGTGAGCGAGCCATGGCGGACCTGGACGTCGCGGATACGTAACGGCAAAGCGGCTCGCGTCGGCGAGTCTTCCTGCGGGTCCGACGCGGGTGTGCCCTGCAAACGCTTCCAACCAGCAAGACCTCCGTCGGCACCGGCGGCGAGCGTCAGTTGCGGCTGATCGACCACGAGTTGCTCGAGTACGACTGGCCCGTTCTCCGGAAACTGCAACGTTGCGGTCAACTGATCGAACGCGAGCATGGGCTGATCGTCGGCCGCGGCCTGGAACTCCGACGCGGTGGCCTCGATGCGGCGCTGCGGCAACGTGAGCTGCGCGCGAGCCTGCCCTAGCGAGGTCAAAATCCCCCTGTACATGAACCGCGCTGCTTCAAGCTGCGTGCCGAGCGTGAACTGGGCCTGCGCGATATCGCCCAGCGGAAGTCGTCCCTCGCCCGTGGCGGTGACCCGGCCTCGTACTTCGTGCCGGGCGATCCAATCGCGCGTGGCGGCGGGCAAACGGTCATAGTCCTCGGGCTGAATATCCGCGCCGGCTTCGAAGCGCTCGAGGGTCAGAACCGCGGCGTTCGGATCGAGCGTTCCTCTCAGATCCGCCTGCAACAAACCCGCCACCTCCAGGCTACCTGCCACGTCGAGCGACCCGTCTCCCTCGCCGTCCTGTGTCGTTAAATTGACATGGATACCCTCGAGAGCGACGGGCTCGTCGCCGGCGGGCTGGTAGACGACGGCACCATCACTGATCTCGAACGCGGCGAGGCGAATCGCCTGCAGAACCTGCGATGGATCGGTGCTCGCACGCTCCCGGCGGTCGCCCATTTCGGCCACGTCCGACCAACCTTCCAGGCCGCCGCCCGGCCGGGATGCAAACGTGAGACGCGGCTGCTCGACGCGGAGCAGCGAGATGGTCAGCGGTTCATCGCCGCGGGGTAGACCCGCGATGCGTGCCCGGACGGACTGGAGGGAGAAGAACGCCTCGTTCTCCTGCGTCAGATCCAAACCGGTCAGGCTCACGTCGATGTCGCCGTCGGGCAGTTGCGCTGCCACCTGGATGGATTGGATGGGCATCGCCGTTCCGCGGTGACGAACGCGGGCATCCTGCAGGCGGGCGTCGAAACGCCCCGACGCCCGCGCGGGCTCGGCCAGAGGTATTTGCCCCTGTCCGGAGGCAGTCAGCGCGCCCTGCACTTCATGTCGTCTCAGGAACGCCTGCAGAGCAGGCGGGACGGTCTCGTATTGCGGCTCGCTCAACGATGCGGCCAACTGGAAGCGAGCGATTTCCAGCAATCCGGTGTCGAGGTTGATGCGCCCGTCGAAATCGAGATCGAGGATGGGGTCGCGATTGAGCCGGCCGATGAGTCTGTACCAGCCGGGCTCCTGCTCGTCCGGCGGCGTTTCGAGATTCAAATTGATGCCGGGCAGCGTCATACGGTTCGCAGCGGCATCCTCGTAGACGACTTCACCATTGTGGATGCCCACATGCCGCAACACGAGCACGTCGCTGAGCCGCTGACCTTCGGGGACGGTCTCCGGATGCTCGATGGCCTGCTTGCGGACGAAGTTCGTCCAGCCAAGCAACCCCTCGTTCGCCGTATGAGCGAGCAGAACCTGTGGCGCCTCCAACTGCACGTCCTGAATCAGGATCGGCTTGCCTCGCTGTGGAATTGCCGCCAATTCGAGCCGCGCCCGGGCCACTCGCAGGATGGGCCGGTCTTCGGCAGTAAACGACAGGTTCTCGACGATCACCGTCCGCGGCGCCTGGTAGTCCAGATTCTCGAAGCAGACCTGCGGCGTGATGTGGTGCTGCAGGATTCCGACAATCTGGCGGCCGATCCAATTCTCCAGATCGGACGTTCCTTTGCGTCCGAGATACCACCAGGTTGACAGCCCCCCGAGAAGCACCGCAAAGCCGGCTGCGCCGAAGATCAACACAATACGCGTGACGATAGGGCGATTGAGCATGGCATTTACTCGCAGGTGTTCATCCGCGAAACCTTCACCGTTCGTACCGCCTGGACGAGCGGTTGTTTATCGTAGGTGCAACTCGCAGCGCCCGGCCGCAGCCCCGCGAAACGTGCGTCGGGATGGATTCGTTGCGTTCGAGGCGCGCCGTGCTCGAAACACGGCGAGCGCGATGCAAGCACACTCGCCCGAAGAACGGTGTCAATACGCGAAAAATGGGCCAAAACCGCCAGATTTTCAAGCTTTCAGTGCTTGACGGAGGTAACGGATCGGGTTAAAAGGTGCGACGACGGTAGAGGATTCCCCGACCCGATTATCCCCGAGGATGAACATGGCCCTGGCCCCGAAGCTGTTCGCGACGGTTGTGGCGATTCTGTGCTCGGTCGCAGTCGCAGGAAATTCGATGCCGGCCGAGGCCACCGGATCGTCGGCGAATTTCGGCAAGTGGTGGATCGAGACCGCCCAGGCGAAACGCAGCCAGCGAGCCCGCAATCAAAAGCAAGACACTGTCGCGAATCAGAGTGGCGCAGAGGCGCATCTTGCACGGATGACGCCGTCCCGCCCGGCAGCCCGGCGTCATCATTTCGGGTACGAGTTCGCCGAACATCTGACCACGCACTTTCAGCTGATGTACCGCCCGCAAGGCATTTCGGCGGATATCGCCGGCAAGACCGGCGAACTGCTCGAGGAGGCTCACCGCGTGTTTTTCGAGCAGTTCGGCGAGGCCGGTTTCGCCTTGAACGCCATTGACACGCAGCTTCCGTGGTTCGTCTTCAACGATCCCAGTCAATATTACGATTTCGCCCGGGCGGCGGACGGTATGGACGCCGCTTCGCTCGAGAGTTATTACGCGGCCCGGAGCAACCGGGTGGTGCTTATGCAGGCGGGCGGTGCGCGGTCGTGGAATTATCACGGTCAAAGCGGCACCAACGATGCGTTCGAGTCCCGTGCGATGTCGTTGGCGGGCATGGACCCGGACCACAGTTGGAAAGGTGGCGCGGGCGACGGCCTGTTGGATGTGCGGCGAACCGTGCATGAGGCCGCTCACCAGTTGGCCTTCAACAGCGGTCTGCAGACGCGGGGCGTGATGTACCCGTTGTGGGTGTCCGAAGGGCTGGCCACCAACTTCGAAAGCGACACGCTGGCCGGTATCGGCGTGGCCGGCGAGAACCCGCCCCGGCAACGACAGTTGCTCCGCGCGTACGCCAGCGGGCGGCTCATGCCTCTCGAAGACTTCATCACGCTCGTGAACATTCGCCCCGGCGGGCCCTACAGTGCCAACGATCTGTACGCTCAGTCGTGGGCGTTCTTCCGGTTCCTGTTCAAGACCCGGCAAGCCGCATTGAGGGAGTATCTGACCACCTTGGCCCAGCTCGAGCCGGGCCCGAGAAGCACCTATACCATGCAGCAGGAATTCACGGATGCCTTCGGCTCCCTAGAGCGCCTGGAGCAGGCATGGAACCGCTATCTCATGTCGCTGCATCGCGATTAGCCGCAGGCGGGGGGCCGGCGTCTCGCAGTTGGGGGGCGGGCGTCTCGCCCGCCTTTCGAGTATGGGCAGCATGTCCGTTGCGCTTGGTTGCCGTTTCTTCGCGTCGCAGGGACGGCGGTCAATGGACCGTGAGACATGAACCGCCAGGAAATGCTGCGCTCGTAGTTTGTTTTTCTTGGCCTTTTGAAGCCGACCTCAGCAGGACAAAAGGCGGGGCAAGATGTCCGCCCGCTGTTAGCCATTCGAAACTCGCTGCGCACGCTCGAGGTGACGGCGGAGCAGCTTCAGGTTGCGGCGGTTGGCTTTGAACGCCATGTCGAAGATGTCGCCGACAAGAGGCATCGCGCCCAGCGCGAAGTCCAGGGCGATGTTACCGGCCATGCGGGCCAGCGTCGAGCGGCTCACGCCCAGCCGCGCGGACTCCTTCAACACGTACGTCGCGATCAGGGCGCCGATCAGATCGCCCACGCCGGGCACCAGCCCCAGCAATCCGTCGAGCCCGATGCGCCACTTCGTGCCGGGCACTCGAAGAAAATCTTCCAACAGGTGAACCAGCGTCACGAGATGCTGAATATCCGGCTCGGACTGACCGGCTGACTTGAAAGATGGGGCGGCACCTGTGGCGGGTTCAGCTTGGGCTGAAGCGGGAGAGGCGGATTCGGCTTGACGTCCACGCGTCAACAAACCACCGACTCCTCAGTGACAACGCCGGCCGTCGCCGGCGTGACCAGACGCGCGTGGCCCCAGAAATCCGCGAGTCGAAAAACGTTCTGCCGAAAGCCTTCCTGCGTCTCGGGCTTGGGAACGAACGCGTTGGCCCCGGCCTCGAGACAACGCAGCACTTCCGTATCGGCATCCTGATAGCTCATGACCACGATCGCCAGCGTGCTGAGCTCGCGAGCCGAACGAATCCGGCGGATCAACTCGATTCCAGGCATGTCAGGCAGACGCAATTCCATGACCACCAAATTGAATTGGGAGACTTTCTCCGCCGGCCCCGGCGCGAGACCCAATAGCCCCAAGGCTTCGGCACCGCTGCGAGCGATTTTGGTGTGATCGGCGCCGTAAGCGGTGAAGGCCTTCTGTATGAGCCAAGTGTGAATGGGCGTGTCGTCCACGATGAGGACGCTGAGGTCACATCCCGAGGGCGATCCCCCGGCACGGAACGGGGCCGAGTCCGGAGAGTGTGACTCGCGCGAGAGGGGGACGGCCTTGGGGGCGTCGATGCCGAGCGTGACGTGCTTGTCGCCGATGCGCAACACCTTGATGGTAATGCTGTTGCCGATCTGGATCTGTTCGTGAAGGGCTCGACCGATGACAAACATGTCGCAAGTATCCTTTGTGCGTGTGACGTCCTCCCGGCTGGCGATGCGGCGCGAATGTATGCTCACATCGTAAATCAATCTGTCCGTGCAACCATCCGTGCAGGTATGAATGCGGCATCCGTCGTAGCCCCTTTCTGCTCCATCCGCGCGGCTCCCACGCATGGGCCAACCGCGAACCCGGTCTGGATGGCGAACGGAGCATGCTGAACGTCCTTTGCCGAACTGAGCGCCGGGCATGAGGGAGCCACAGCCATGTTCACGGTGATTTCGAACACGTGCGGCCAGTTCTTGCCGGTGAGAAAGATGCGGTCGCCGTCGGCGTCGTAGGCGATGCCGTTGGGCGAGCCCGCGAGCAGCCGTTCGACTGGTGAGCGCAAATTGGAGATGTCGATCCAGGAGCGGATGCGGCCGGTCGCGAGGCAGATGCGGGCGATGCGATACTGTCCCCAGAGGTTGGCCCAGAGCTCGCCGCGGATGAATTCGAGCTCGTTCAGGTCGCGGACGGGCCTGCCGCCGTCGGTGACATGGATGCGACCGATCTCCGCGAAGGTGTCCGGGGCGCGGAAGTACAGCGTGGACGAGCCGTCGCTCATGATGAGGCGAGCACCATCGTGCGTCAGACCCCAGCCGCTTGTCGGATATGAGAACGTGGACTGCAACTCGAAGGAATCGCGGTCGTAGGCGAAAGCGATGCCGGAAGTCCACGTGAGTTGGATCAGACGATCTTGCCAGATCGTGATGCCCTCGCCGAAGTATTGCCAGGGCAGATCGTATTCCTGCAGCACGCGACCAGTAGTCAGCTCCACTCGGCGGATGGAAGACAGGCCATTGAGGCCCGTGCCTTCGTAGAGATACCCGCCGTGGTATACGAGGCCTTGCGTGAATGCGTTCACATCGTGCGGATACCTGTTGACGATCTCACAGGAATAGGCAGGAGCGAAAGTCGAGTGAGCGGCGCCGCAACCGGCCAGCAGGTACAGTCCGCAGAGCAGTACAGGTGTAATCAACGCTCTTGTCATCTCACCGTGTCACCGTACCATCGCGTGGGGGCTTGGCCCTGCGGGCCGTGCCTGGGGACTGGCGAGAAAATGTTTTCGGCGCTTCCCCGCGTCTCCGTGTCGCCGCGTCGTTCTCTTTCCCCCCGTCCCCGCGTCGCCCCTCGCCGCGTCGTCGTTGCCTGCTCACGGCCTCCAGAGAACCGTGCAGAGATCCCGCACCAGGCCCGGCGTGAGCACACCAGGCCAGAGCAGGGCGTACACATCGACCATGCGGCTGGGGATGAACTTGGCCCGGAACTGCTGGAGCCCCGAGAAGCGGAAGAGTCGATCGAAGCGGCCGATCACCTGGCCCATGAGCCCGTCGCCGCCGAGCCGTTGTTCGCAGCGCGGCTTGGTGGGGTCGTAGAACGGGACGATGCCGCCGGTCACGAAATCCAAGCCTTCGGACTGAAAGACGGCCATGGCGGTGACCATGTTCAGTTCGTTGCTGCCGCGCAGGGCATCGGGTCGGCGAACCAGATCCTGGAGGTATTGGCCGCGAGTGCTGACCGGTGAGCAGACGAGCAGACTTTCAATGCGGTCGTCGGCCTGGACGACGAAGTAGCGCCGACGCTCCGCATTCTCCAGCGGCGCGGTCCGCAGGAAGGATCGACTCCGCCGCTCCGGCCGGGCCTGCATCCAGGCTTCGGTGACCTCTTCGATGCCGCGGCGGATGTCAGCATCCTGCATGGGATGGACTTCCCGGGCAACGCCGCCGTTCTTGCGGACGTGATTGCAGGCTTGTCGCACCTCGTTGAAGCGTTTGCCGCGCGTCTGCCAGGTGCTCAGATCGTAGAACGGTTCCGTGCCGAGCCAAACGGAGTGGAAGCTGTCGCGGGGCAGCCGCTCGACGGTGGGGCGGCCGATGCCCAACAGGACGGCGTGCTTGCCGCGAGCGGCCGCGTAGTCGCGAAAGCGGCTGATCAATCCGATTGCCTCTTCCGGCGGCCCAACCGGATCGCGCCACGCAATCAAGGCGAACGTCCGTTCTTGAAACGGCAGGAAGGCTCGCCGGTGCGGAGCCCACAAGAGCTTCCACGGGTCGTCGGAGATGGCGTGGATCTGGCCGGAGAGCGTCGAATATCGGTCGAGCAACTCCGAGGCGGCGGCTCTTGTCTCGCGAGAGCTGGTGATGTCGAAGCCGGTGGCCCGGCCGCCCAGCATGCCCGAGATGCGGCGGAACGAAAGCCCGCCGAGTTCAGTCAGCCGCCGCACCAGCGGACGCCGACAACTCAGGCGTGGCAAACCAAAACCTTCTATCGGAATCGCAATCGACACACCGTTCTCCACCAACACCGGGATCAGTTCGCGCCGGCCTGGTCTGATTATCCTCGACCTGTGCTTCCGTGGAAAGAGGCTGCGGCTAAACCATGCGTGATTGTCTTGAAATACCGGTGTTCCCCCGCCATATTCCGCAGTCAACCCAAACCGTCGCGAAAGGCCATCGCCCAGGTTTTCACACGGACAACCACTCAATCGGCGGGTGGAGGAAGCGTGCTGCTTTCGAGAGGGTTCGTCGCGTAAGGACGATGAAGCAGGGGAGCAACAGCGGACGCACGACGAAAGTATCGATGAGCATGCCCAGTCCCAGAGCGAAGCCCAGTTGCTGGAGCATTTTGACTTCGCCCACAACCATGCTGCCCAGCGTGGCGGCCATGATGAGTCCGCACGAGGAGATGACGCGGCCGGTCTGCACGAGCGCGCGATGCGTCGCCGAGGTAACGTCGTCGTTGCGGCATTCCTGAGCCAGGCGAACGGCGAAGAACAGGTTGTAGTCCTGGCCCACCGCCACCATCACAATGAACAAAAAGACCTGCACTTCCCAGTCCAGGCCCGGACTGCCGAGCCAAGTGAAGATCCAGTAGCTCACGCCCAGCGTGGCCAGATAGCCCACAACCGTCGAGGCGACCATGAACACCGAAAGCACGATGTCGCGCAGCAAGATGGCCACGATCAGGAACATCACGGACAACGACAGGATACTCACGCGGCGAAAGTCGCTCTGCGTGACGTCGCGTAGTTCCATCGTTTCGGCGGTCGCGCCCGAGATGTGGATCTCCGCGGGAAAGGCGACACGGGCGAGCGATTTTTCGGAAGCCGCGCGAAGCCGCTCGACGCAGGCCATGGCTTCGGGGCTTTGCGGGGCGTTCTCCAACGTGGCCGAGAACCACATGGCCCGGCGGTCCTGTGAGAGGAACTCGGATTGGACGCGGCCGCCGCCGAGCAGAAGCGCCGCGACGTTGGAAATACCGCCATCGCGAACGCCCAACGGCGTGGACAGTCCGCGGAGGTCCGCCAGGCCGGGCGTGTCCCGCAAGTCGGAGGCAAGTTTCATCGACGTCAGGATCCACCGATCCACCGGCTGGGACGCGGGGCTGACGACGAGGAACTTCGCGTGTGAGATTTCGCCGTCGCTCCAGTGGCGGCGAATGATGTCCATGCCTTGGCGGGCACTGTAGTGAGCGGACAGGCTGGAATGAGCATCGTAGCACCACGAGAGCGTCGTCGCCTGAAGTGCCGGCGGCGCGAGGACAGCCAGCGTCAACAGGAGCACCCATCCCGGCCGGCGCGTCACGCGATTGGCCAGGAAGCGCCAACCGCGATCCTGCGGCAGGAGGCCGGCCAAGCCGGACATGTCGCGGTCGGGCCGCTGAGGCCAGAAGATCCGCGGGCCGATGATCGCCACCATCGCGGGCACGAGCGTGAGCGTGGCCAGGCCCGAGGCCAGGAGAGCCAGCACGATGGCGGGGCCCACGTCGCGGAAGATTCCGAATCGGGCCAGACACAGCGTGCCCAAGCCGGCCGCCGTGGTGATGGCGGACGCGGCGATCGCGCCGAGGCTGGTGTCGAGCGCGAGCACGAAGGCTTCCCGCGCGGCACGCCCTGTGAGGAGGTATTCCTTGTATCGGCTGATGAATAAGAGCGAGTAGTCCACGCCCGCCCCGAACAACAGGAGGAGCATGAACATTCGCTCGGCAGCGCCAGTGCTCAGGCCGAGGCCCTCGCCCAGGACGGTGAGCTTGGTGGTGATGACCGTCAGGATGCCGATGGCGGCGAGCGGGACGGCAGCGCCCAGCGGCGCGCGGTAGACCAGGAGCAGGACTACGATGACGGCCACCACCGTCAGAGCGATGGTCTTGTCGTGGCTGCGTTCGTTGGCCAGGAGATAGTCGCGGCAGAAGCCGGCCGAGCCGGTGACGGCCGTGTGCAATCCCGCGGCCAGCGGGTACTCATCGATGAGAGCGTGCACACGATCGACCACGCGAGCCGCTTCGCCCGACGTGTCTTTGTGCGGCAGGAACAGACAGACCATGGCCGCCTTGCGGTCTTTGCTGATCAGCGGGTTCTTGTCGCCCATTTCCTGCAGCGACTTCGGCGTGCGGATGGTGGAGTCGGGCAGCAGGTCCGCATGGATGCCGATGCCGGGGTCCATCATCCGGCGGGCAAGCTCCTCGATGTCCGACAGATCGCGAGACGACAAGGGCGCGTCCGGCCGTTCGAATACGACCACGACTTCGCTCTTGCCGCTCTTGTCGCCGAAGCGCTCGGTGTACACGTCGAGGGCCCGGTAGAAGGGCGAGTCGGGCGGGAGGAGGTCGCGCGTCAGCCCGGCTTTGGGATCCGGCGGGGGGACGAAGACCAGCAGGGCGGCCATGGCGAGCAACCAGACGGCACCGGTTTGCCAGCGGAAACGGTAGATGATGGTGCCGATGCTCATTCGGAACAAGCTGCCGTCGTTAGCGTGGACGGTGGAGTCAGAGGGCGGGCGTCCCGACCGCCTCCGAGGCGCGCCGGATGCTCCCCATGCCACTTGCGTTTTGCCGCTCGTGTGGCGGGTCTGTTCTCGTGGCATAGCGTGCCCGTGGGCGATCGGTCTGTCAAGCATGTGTGGGCAGGCGTCTCGCAGTTGGGGAGTGGGCCTCTCGCGATTGGGGGCGGGCGTCTCGCCCGCCTTTGAGGTTGGGTAACATGTCCGTTACGCGTACAGCGCCAGGAAAAGCTGCGCTCGCAGTCCCTTTCCCAGTCATCGCGAGGCCGGTCTCATCAGACCAAAAGTCGAGCATGATGCCCGCCCTCAGGCGGTAGCGGCATCTTCATCGCGCAGCTAAACTGAACGTCGTTACCTCAGACGCGGCGGTCCGTCTCGCGGTGGCGATAGTGAAGGTCGAACGCTCCCCAGGAGATGTCAGCATCTTTCGGTGCTTGTTCATTTGTGCATGCCTGCTGCTCGGATCAGCCCGGCTCAGCGCGGGGCAGAGTGTCGCACACGCGGACGAAAGCGAGACCGCCGACGAGTCCGAGATCGTGGCCGGCAAAGAGGTGGTCCACTGGTCGGGGCTACCCGTCTGGGGCGGGAAGGAGGCCAGCGACAGCGGCCACGAGTTGCCGCTGCCGCTGGGCCTGTCGGGCAACGTCTTCTACTCGATCGAACAGAACTTCGATCTGAGCAAGGTGGCGCTCGGCACACCGGGCGGCAAACTGCTCGACCTCGGCAGCCTGGTGCGGGTCACCAATGTCAAGGTGAGCGAAACCGCGACGACCTCGCGCCTGGACGCCTGGGTGCTGCCGTTCCTCAACGTCTACGCCATCGTGGGCTACGTGCAGGGGCATGCGCACATCGACGTCCGGCCGGCGACAATTCCCGGCCTCCGCGCCCACGGGCCGAAACTCGACTTTCGACTCCAATTCGACGGCCCCACGGTGGGGCTGGGCACCACGCTGGCGGGCGGATACCGGCCGTTCAAAGGTCGCGAGACTGTCGTCTTCGGCCTGGCCGACATCAACTTCACGCGGACGTTTCTGGACTTTGAACACGTGGTCTCCATGCTGGATCCGGTAGACGTGGCCGTGCTGAGCATGCGGCTGGGCGTGCGGGAGCGCATTTGTGAGAACACGCCCTTCGGCGCCGCATATGTGTCGCTGTGGGGCGGCGGCATGTACCAGGGCGTCCAGGAGACCATGAAAGGCCGACTGGGCCTGGTGGACCTGCGATTCCGGGCCGACGTCCAGGCCGCCGATCCGTGGAGCGGCCTGATCGGCGGCCGCGTGGAACTCGGCGAGCACCTCATCCTCACCACCGAGGTCGGCTTCGGCGACCGCAAGACCATCATGTTCGAGCTGAACTACCGATTCTGAGCAGGGGGGCGGGCGTCTCGCCCGCCTCGTTTCGGCACCTGCTCAATCGTCATTGTTTTCCCCGCGTCGAGCCTAGCGGGGTCTGGGGCTGGGGAAAACAGGTGCATGCACTTCCAGCGTGCACAGGGCAGGCAAGATGTCTGCACTACGCTGCCATATATGTGTCGCCGCGTGACCACCCCGCCAGTCCCCAGCCCCCAGCTCCTACTCCCCGGCCGAAGGCCAGCCCCGGCCGAAGGCCTTCACCCTTCCGCCAAAACCTGCTACCATGGAGGCTCGGCAGTTGGATTCGACACACCTCAACTTGGAGGCCGGGCTATGAAGGTCACGTTTACGCGCTCGGAATCTTCCAGGACGGCGCTGTCTCGAGCACCGTCAGCAACGATGAGGCCTGTCACGCTCCGCGACGCCGCCCCCGGATAAGGCCGGCGTCTGGCGGTGCAATTTGTTGACCTCCGCTGTTTCCACGGGCGGCGAGGCGTCTCGTCCGCTCTCTGACCGGGCGGAACACCGCCTCTCGGGCCCGTCCCTGCGCGATACGGATTCGGCGGATTGGCACCTGTAAATGGAGGTACTCGCAAGACTCGCGATGGCGGGCGAAACGCGTCAACCCGCCGGAGGCGTCCGCGCGCCCGGTCCCCCGGGCCGCGCGGCGGTGAAACAGAACACTCACTCGCTCAGAAGCAGGAGGTGTACGGACCGATGACGACAACCCCCGCCTTGAACCGGTTGGCTGCACGTAAGGCTCACAAGCTGAACTTCCGGGCGATGGATTCGGTCAGGCAGCGGGGCCCAGCCCCCTGGTCGCACCGTCGGCGACGCCCGAATCTGCTGGTCCTCGGGGCATCGGGGCATGTGGCGGGGGCCTTCCTGCGGCGGCTGAGCGGTCGCCGCGACCTCTTCAATGATCTCGTCCTGCTCGATCGTGACGAGCACGTCCTGGAGAACCGGTATCTGGATCATTCCCGCCTGCGCTACACGTTCGTGCGCCAGGATCTGCGGATCGGCGAGAACGCTGCCGACTACGTGCGGCTGCTACGGCAGTACCAGATCGATATCGTGCTGGACCTGACGGACATGGACACGCTGCCGGTGTTCCAGGCGACCGACGCCGCGGGTGTGAGCTACATCAACACGGCGTTGAACGACGCCCGCGCCGGCGTGCATCAGATGGTGGCGGCCATCCACCCGACGCGGCATCGGCCGCGCCGCGCGCCTCACATCATCAGCAGCGGCATGAACCCCGGTGCCGTCAATATCTGGGTGATGCACGGCGTGCGGAACTTCGGTGTGCCGCGCGAGATCATCCACTTCGAGTACGACACGTCCACGCCTGCGGACGGCTGGCGGCCGCTGATCACCTGGTCCCGCCAGGAGTTCCTCACTGAGACCGTCTGGGAGCCCACCGGCCAGGTCGACGACGGCCAGGTCCGCGTCTTCGACACCAACGCACTGGCCAATCGGCAGAGTCTGCAGCCGATCATGGAGCCGGTCTGCAAGCTGCCGTCCTATCCGCAGGGTTTTCTCATCCTCCACGAGGAGAACATCAAGCTCGCCCAGCGCTTCGGCATCTCCTCAAAGTACATCTATGCCCTGCACCCGCGGACGATGGATTATCTCGTGCAACGCTGGCGCGAACGCGGCACGGTTCTCATCAGTGATCTGGAGGTGGGCGACAACACCTCCATCCCGCTGACCGGCACCGACACCATCGGTGTCTGTCTGGAGTATCCCGACCGGCGGGTCTATTACCTGCATAGCCTGGCCAACGAATCCGTCGTGGGGACCAACGCCACCTGCGCCCAGGTGGCCGTCGGCGTCTGGGCCGCCCTGACCACCATGCTCAGCGAGCCGCTCCAACGGCGCATCTATTTCCCGACCGATCTGTACAACACCGTCTATCCCAACGTCCTGTTTACGAGCCAGCGGGTCGAGCTCTTCGAGTGCAGCCGGGCCAACGGCACGTGGGTCGTGGACAACCACCTGCCCGAACTGCGCCATCGCCTGCCCCGTGGCCAGGAACAGTCGGTGGTGTGAGGGAAGCGGTGAGCTGTGGGCTATGAGCTGTGAGCTCTCAGCTGTCAGCTATCAGCCAGAGGCCCGCTCATGGCCCATCGCCCACAGCTCGTTTTTCGAGATGTGTAGGGAGTTCTGGTCTCAGACCGCTTAATCTCTGCACAGCATTTCGGCTTGCTCGAGCCTCAAGTCGGTAATGTCAGCGGTCGGTTAAAACCGGCCAGCCAAGGTCACTTGGAGTAGGCCGCTCGGCACCGAGGTGGCTCGGATGTTTCTTGCCCCAAGTGCCCTCGGGACAAGGGTGTGGGGCATTGGGGCAGATATCGCTGTCAATGCAGGGAAGACGTTTGCACCACAAGGCTTACGGCTTACAGCTTATAGCCTATAGCTTATAACTCACAGCTCACGGCTCAGAGCTCGGCGGCACGAGGACGGCGATGCCGCCGGAGGAGCGACGTGGCCGCGAGAGCCAGAAGGACGACGGTCGACGGCTCGGGGATGGTGTAGAGCAGCACGCCCGGCGCGGCATCGTAACGATAGCGGATGAACAGGTCCACGCCGTTGAATGTGCCCACCAGCGCATCCTGGCCGAGGCCGGCAAACGTGCTTGCGCCCAGCATGCCGTTCACGGTCACGATCTTGAACTGTTGACCTACGTCGAGTTGGAAGCCGTCGAGCAGTTGCACGCTCAGCGTCCCGCCGAGCGTGGCGTCGCCGAGAACCCACAGCTGGTCGTAGTCGCAGCCGGCGGTCAGCCCGCCCAGCTCGATGAGCAGCGAGCCGGTCGATTCCTGCGTGTAGTCGCCGTTGATCATGATTCGGCCCGGGGAGGTGCCGGGCGAGATGATGCCGGCGTTGACGGTGTCGCCGTGGATGATCCCGGTGCTGATGAGCGTCCCCGCTTCGGGCACCGTCAGGTCGGTCTTGATGTCGCCGAAGGCGATCAGCGTGCCGCCGGTCCAGTCGAGCTTGCCGCCGCCGGTGAGGTCCAGGTCGTGCGTCTGGAGCGTGCCGCCGGTCTGCAGCTGGATGGTGCTGTTGGCGTTGTGCACCCGCGTGATCCCGGCCACGGTGACCGTGCCGCCGTCCTGGATGGTGAGCGTTCCGTTGCCGTTGGACGGGAGGTTGATTGCCTGGCCGCCGAGGATCAGGTTGTTGGTCGTCCAGCTCGAGTCGGCGCCACCGACGGTGACGGTGCCGAAAGAAAGGCTCCCGCCTGAACCGATGACGCCGACGTCGCTCGTGACGCTGGCGCCGTCGGTGATATTGAGTGTGCCCGCACTGCCATGGCCGACGGCCATAAGCCCGTTCACCGTGAAAGTGGATTCGGGGCCGGTGACGTTGATAGTCCCCGTCCCGCCCGCGAGCCCGAGAGCGGCAGAGCCGGTGGACATGCTGCCGCCGTCAACGATGTTCAGCTCGCCCGAGCCCAGGAAACCGACGAGGAGTTCGCCGCCGTTGGTCCACGTGGAGCCGGCGCCGGAGACGAGAGCCGTCCCCGTGACGTCGTAGAGATACCCGATGTATGCGTTCCCGCTGGATACGCCGGCGCTGTTGAAGACGCGCAGTTCGCCCGTGCCCTCCATGCCGACGAAGAGGAGTTCCGAAATGTCCAGCCGTGCGTCGGCACCGTTGACGGCGGCAAGCCCCTCTGAGCCGGCATGGGCGCCGACGAGCGTGTTGCCGGCCGAAACGGTGGCTCCGGCGGCGATCACCAGTTCGCCGTAGCCGTAGTGTCCGATGCGCAGATTGCCTTCCATCTCCCACTTCGAGTTGGCGCCGGTCACCAGCGCCGTGCCCACGGAGCCGCTGCTGTATCCCAGGTAGCCGGCTCCGCCGTCATGCCAGACCCCCTCGTAGAAGAACCCGTCTCCGGTGGTGCGCACCGTGCCGTTGAGGAGCTGCAGCCCGCCGGCCTCGCCAGCCTGCCAGCCTAGGATGGCGGCACCTTCCCACTCGGCGGTCGCGCCGGAGAGCATCGTGAGCATCGGGCCCGTTCCGCCGCTAATTACCAACAGCGGCGGGTCGACGGTGAGAGCCCCGCCGTTCTGCAAGGTGTGCGTGGAGATCACGGTGATGGCATGAACGGACGCCGACGTGGCCAAGGCGATCAACCCTGCCAGAAGCCCCGTCCGAACGTTCAACCGGTTGCTATGCCCCATTCGGATCATATGCTCGCCCTCATCCCTCTCGCATATGCGTTATGAGAACACACCGCATTGGTGCCGTAAACGATGACACCGCGGCCAGCAAGAGCTAGGTCGCCATGCCGGCCATATGACGCACAAGTCATCCTGCATCATCGCCTGGTGTGTGCTTGGGTTCCTCCTCCGGCCGTTGGGTTTGGTGAAGCCGGCACAAGTGGCCGGCGGCCGCCCGTGATGATGGGCGTTGACCTGTCCCCGTCTGCCTGCTTCCCCGTGCCGTCGGCTTCCCCGTCCTGTCGGGTCGCTAGCCGATACCCCGAACCCACTCGCGGCCGGTCGTCTGCCCCATCTCGCCGCACCGGCCGCCGACGCTACCCCGATACTGGGCGTCAGTCGCGCCGGCTCACACGGGCGGGCGATGTGCCGGCCCAGTAGGGCGGTGCTTTCTCCATTATAGACCGTCCGTTCGGCGCCAACACGACTGCCGCGGTCCTGAGGTGCCGAGTCACATAGTTATGAGTAGTGCCATACTAGTGCTATGTCCAATAACTCGTACGCAAAACCGTCGAAGCTCCCCGGCGGGTGCCCCTTGCCGAGCGCTGCGTTTTTCGACGGATGACCGACCGACGCAACAGTGGCGCTTTATCGGCACAGCTGCTTGGATGTCCACCTCGCAAAGGGATAGAGGCAGGCGAGACGCCCGCCTGCCCCAAGGCGGCTGTCTCCGCAGCGGCGGGTATACTCTGGTCCTTCGCCAGCCCCGAGGCCCCGGTCCCCAGCCCCCGAACGTTGCCTATCGGCCCTGCCCTCCTTGAGACTCGCATCGCCCTTCATCCGCCGCTCTGGCAACTTCGAGAACGCGCAACTCCGTTTGGCCATGCGCGGGAAACCCGAACCTTGAAGTTTCAGCCCCGCAAGGGCGAGCCCATAGCTGACGCCGTGACACGTTCTTGGCGTTTGAGCGGAGGCATCAGGGCGCAGACATCCTGCCCGCATCGTGCGCGCTGGAAACGTGTCCACAACACGGCGGCTGGTGTGACTGCGCGGAGTCTCCCGCAGGCGTGACATGCTGACCAGAACGGCCTTCGCCTGGCGACCGGCGCGCTGTCTGGCGGGGTTGGTGCTCTTCGTCCTTCTCTTACTTACCCGGCGCGAGTTCGAAATGGCGGTAGGGTCCGAGACGAACGGGCCTGTTAACCAGACGACCGC
>ERZ795045.51-NODE-51-length-145154-cov-11.088567_pt1 | contig 145154 bp, 138 predicted proteins | sample MGYA00375129_ERZ795045 | MGnify/ENA primary metagenome ERZ795045 (study PRJEB30174, sample SAMN05720166) | activated sludge metagenome | isolation source: anaerobic digester from wastewater treatment plant | place: Japan | collected 2015-05-15 ...
CTCGGCCGATTTGCCCGTTTGGACCGATATAGACTCAGCAAGAGCGAAGGGAGTATACTTTTCCTCTTTTGGCAAATTCAATTCTTCAATAACTTTCATCATAAAATAAGGGCTCTTTATCACTTCGTTAGGGACAGAGGTTTTAGAGGTTAATATGTGGGCAGACGCTTCGTACACAGGCTCTAATACGAAAAAACTTACTATTCCTGCCGTAAGAACAGAAAGTATCGTAATAGCAACGATTGTTCTTCTCCAATCCCAAATAGTTGCGATTAGTTCCCTTAAGTCAATTTCGTCTTCATATGCATATTGATTATATACAGCATCGTATGAGTAGTCGCTGTGTTTCGCTTCTTCCCGATGGGGAAGTTCCTGGTTGTCATACTTGTTTTCGCTGTTCAAACCCATTCACCTTCCTTACTCAACCATCATTCCAAAAAGACTGGCTATTGCTTGTACCACCTCGTCATCTGCCTGGAACCCCTCGGGGAGCGTTACTTGGACGTCTGAAACTGTACGTAATGCAGACAGCCAGTTTCCAGTCTCTTCGAGGAGGTCTGCGCTTGCTAAAGCTGAATTAAGGTGTTCTAGACACAATTGCACATCTCCTTCTAGGAAGTAGACTTGACCAAGAGCTAAGTGAATAGTAGGGGTAGTATTCAACGTGTTGGGGTTCCACGTGATTTCATAAAGCCCTGTTACCCTCGATTTCCGTTCTTCCAAACGCTCTGGGATTTCCTTAATCCAACCAGCATACTTTTTTATCGCTTCCATGTGGTCCTCTTTTTCCTCGCCCTCAAGGTCGTATACTACTATTTGACCGGCGTGAGTTAGCAGTGCAGTCTTAGATGTGTCAGCTAACAATTCATAAAATTGCATATGCAAGGGGATCATATGGGTAACTTCGTACGCTATTTCTGCCGCCTCATCGTAATAGCCAAGGGCATCGAGCAACTGTAAACAAGTCACTTTGCTGCTTAGGCTATTGGGAGATATCTGCAAAGCCAGGTCTATGTACATTTTTGCCGTACCTGCGCTTGCCGGGTCATTAGTCTCGAAATATTCTTGTATGTAAGTCCGCGCTATATCTAGGGGGTAAGAAGGAGTGTAAGGGTCATACTTCATGGCTTCTTCCATGTACTGTCTTCCTTGTTCTGTGTTACCTTGGTACATATCATAAATCCCTTGGGATCCATATACCATACCTTTATAGTACCGGTCTGCAGGTATCATAATTAGAAGCGCTAGGCATAAAATGGTGACCGCATCGAACAGGTACCTGTATTCAGTGAACCCTTTCTTTTGAGGGTACTGAGTTTTTGGTCCAGGTTTAGAGGCATCTTCTTCATGAAGATCTTTTTCTTTAGGGAACAACCTTCTCCAAAGGGTTTGTCTTCCATCGGGTGAAACCTGGGCTTGAGATTTGAGCCCAAGCACATCTTTTACAGTATCGTCATCTAAAACTGCTTCACACGACCCTAAAAGACTGCCCGTACCTGCAAAAAGGGCAATTGCAATTGCAGGTAGGGATAAGTCGAAGTCAACTGCGCTGTGGCCCAATAGCACGAAAACCGCAAAAGCGATTCCGATTAGTTCAGATATCAAAAGAGCATTTTTCTTCAGGGTTTTCTCATCGAAAGGTTCTTTAACAGGTCCTAGATATATATCAGGAATAGGCTTCTTTTTTCCCTTTTTCCCTTTCCCTGGCTTAGCCTCAGCCGTTATTTCTGAAGCGACCTCGGTTGCGTCCTCACTAATTTTCATCTTTATTTCTTTATGGGCATCCCTAGCCAGTTTCCAAGCTTTTAGCCCCATGATGAGCACCAGGATCCAGAAGGCGGTAAACGCGATGAACCCTGGGTATCCGGTTTCTACCAACACTTGGGCGAAATGGTTGTGAACTTCTGTGAACCAGTACAAGGTTACTTGATACCGGTGGTAAAGGGCATCCCAGGCGCCTGCTCCACCGCCCAACGGGTAATCTTTGGATATGGCGAAAGCATCTAAAGTAGCGAACCATCTGGCTAAAAGGTTTCTGTCTTTCCAGGTTATAGATGCGAACCTTTCTACAATAGATTCAGGGAACACTTTGGACAGAATATTTTGGCCTGCCTCTGTGGTGAGGGCAAAAACTATAACACCTACAAGCAACACGCAAACTATGATCCAAACGTATACAGGTGCAGTACGTTTCTGGCTTTTGGTTTCAGCAGGTTTCTTTTCCCGCCTTTTCGCTTCCATCTTAGGAATTGCCACAGCGCTCAGTAGGGCTCTTAACACTTCCAATCCAGCCGCTAGACATATGCCTAAAATGAGATACTTTCGGACTGATGGGTAATCTTGATCAAGGAGCCCCGAGGAAATGGGTACGTTCACCAAAAGCACCGGGATTATTGAAACCACAAAACGTGCAAAGATGTTGCCTTTTACCTCGCGAGGCAAGAATATGAAGTAAAGGACCACTGCTAGAGCGAAAATGATCCAGGTGGCTCGCGAATATGAAAGCACTATCACTAAAAGGATCATAAAAGTAGACACGGCGAAAATGATCCTTCCTAACCACTGTGCCCAAGTTTTCTTAAACTCCTCAGCTTCTAGCCACGAGTGACACAGTACGAAGAAAACGAACATGGAATAGGCTGCCAAGGAGTTAGGATATTGAAAGCTCCCGTATATCCTGCCTCCGACTACTGCAGCTTCGTATTCTATTATACCTGCACCTGCTAAAAGCCCTGTTAAAGCCGCACCTATACCGCTCAAGACTATACCCCATCTCAAGAACTGATTGGCTTTTTTATCTCTGGCGGCGTACTTGGCTACGAGAAAGATACCAAGGTATGTAGAATACTTGAGTGCGCCATCTATTGCTTCTTGCTTATTGAGAGCCCACAGGGTGCTGAGCCAGTATAGACCAACTAGTATCACTAAAGCCAAGTCTGGCACAGGTTCCCATACGGTGTGTTTTTGAATCACCAAGATTATACTTAATCCAATAAGAAGCCACGCACTATTTGAAAAGAATGGAAGGTAATCTTCCCTGAAGAACAACCCTCTTTCAAGGGGACCTATAAACATAATAAGTGCGAGAAAGAGAACTAAAATGCATGACAGTACAGTAGAAACATCGGTTTTTTTGGCCATACTCCAACCTCCCTGCAGGAACCTCCTGCCTTCTACCTTAGGTTCGCTACTTGTGGCGAAAATCCTTGCTTAAACCTTTCAAAGCAGAGATTATAACCTGGTAATGAAAGTACGGTGCTACTTGGCTAATTGTATAAGAAGGAAAAGGGTAAACTCAAGGAGAAGAAGTCATTTGAACGTACATTTGCCTGTGATTGCCAGATTAATAGGTATGTAGGGCATGGAAGGTATCAAAACACGTTACATATATGGGGGTGAATCTTGATGGGAAAAGATTGTAACACAAGTAGCCAAGTAGAAGCCCTTTTGCGCGTAAGGGTTAGCCAAGCAGATGCCCATTACGGTGGCGGGCTTGTGGCAGGAGCCAAAATAATGGAGTATTTCGGCGATGTAGCCACTGAGTTGTGCATTAGGCACGATGGAGACGAAGGGCTGTTTGCCGCATATGATAATGTGGAGTTTAAGGCACCTGTCTTCGCAGGAGATTTTTTAGAAATAAGGGGTAAGATCGTTGAAGTAGGAAGACGGTCCAGGAAGATAGAACTGGAAGCGTACAAAGTTATAGAGCCTGAATACGAAAAGGGGCCCTCCAAAGCCAGAGTGCTAGAAGAGCCTGTTTTAGTTGCAAGAGCAAGGGGCACTGTTGTAATCCCTAAAGAGTAAAAAGGAGGTATAAGTTAAGTGGATCCTTTAATAATCACTGTGGCTCCTGTAGGAGCCGAAGTCATGAAAGAAAACAACCCCAACGTCCCTTACACTCCAGAGGAAATAGCCGAAGAATGTTATAGGGCGTGGAACGAGGGAGCAAGCCTTGCCCATATCCACGCCAGAAATGAAGATGGCACTTCCACCCAAGATCCGGAAGTGTACGCAAGGATCATCGAGTTGGTCCAGGCGAAGACAGACATGATCATCCAGGTGTCTGTGGGCGGTGCAGTAGGGATGACTGCAGAAGAAAGGGTGCGTCCCGTATACCTAAAACCAGAAATGGCCACTTTAACTTGCGGGACCTGCAATTTCGGAGATGGGATTTTTACTAACTCCCTAAAAGATATAGAGTTTTTCGCAAAAGCCATGCAGGAAAACGGAGTAAGACCTGAGTTTGAGATCTTTGAGGCAGGTATGATCGAAACTGCTAAAAGGTTGGGCAAGAAAAACCTTGTGCCCATGCCAGGGCATTTCGATTTCGTAATGGGAGTCCAAGGAGCCATTCCAGGAGATCCCAGCAGCTTAATGCACATGATTTCTTTACTTCCTGCAGGGGCCACTTGGACCGTAGCGGGAATAGGCAGACACGAGCTTCCATTGGGAGCCATGGCCATAGTTTTAGGAGGGCATGTGCGGGTAGGCTTCGAAGATAATATCTATTATTCAAGAGGAGTTCTCGCCGGATCTAACGCAGAATTAGTAGCTAGAATGGTAAGGCTCGCCGACGAACTAGGTCGCCCTGTGGCTAAACCCGAGCAAGCTCGCAAGATATTAGGACTCTAAACCGAAGCAGAAGGAAGCAAAGGGGACGGGGGTTCCTGCTTCACAAAATTGCATAGATTAAAAGGGGTGCATGGTTTTGCAGCTATTTTTAGATACCGCTAACATAGACGAGATCAGGGAAGCCCTTTCATGGGGTGTGATTTCAGGGGTCACAACCAATCCCAGCCTTGTGGCAAAAGAGAAAAGGGATTTCAAAGTTTTGGTGAAAGAAATTTGTGACATGGTGCCGGGGCCTGTGTCAGCCGAGGTCATCAGTTTGAAATCTGACGAGATGATTTCAGAAGCCAGAGCGCTTTCAAGAATAGCGCCTAACGTAGTAGTGAAGATTCCAATGTGCGTGGAAGGGTTGAAGGCGGTAAAGGTTCTTTCTCAAGAAGGAATAAACACAAACGTTACGTTAGTGTTTTCGGCCAACCAGGGGTTGTTAGCCGCCCTTGCCGGCGCAACGTACGTTAGCCCATTTGTAGGCAGACTTGACGATGTAGGCAATGAAGGAATGGACGTTGTGGAAGACTTGGTTATTTTGATCGAAAATTACGGTCTACCAGCCAAGGTCATAGCGGCATCCATTCGCCATCCTATGCACGTAATAGAAGCCGCAAGGGTATGCGCTCACGTGGCCACTGTCCCTTTTAAGGTGCTTGAAAACATGACTCGTCACCCTCTTACGGACATTGGCATAGTGAGGTTTTTAGACGATTGGGCAAAAGTACAAGACACCTTTGATAAATGAGGTATCATAAGTATTAAATATGTTGCCAACAACTTATACTTGTGATAGCCTCAGGTTGGACTTAATGATAACAGGTATCTGTAATTTTCCACGAGAAGTGTCCTCTGGTAACCGATAAAAGGTAATGTACTTAGGTTTCCAAGATAAGCGTATTTGTCTTTATTCGCATATCACTTCTAGACTAATCTTTGAATAATTCGCATAAAGCGAAGTCGAAGGTTATCACAATCAGATAAGCCTACGATAGGAACATGTGAAGGCATTAAGTATTATTCCAAAAAGAGAGGTGATAACATGGCCAAAGATACTATTGCATCAGAAAAAGATCTTGGGGCGACTCTAGAACCTGAAGAGGCGCTCCTAGACGAAGAGAAAACTACAAAGAAGCAGAAAGGAAGGCGGAAACAAGAGGTAATGGAAAACGAGTTAATAGATGAGAAGATTGAAGAGGAGAAACCTAAAAAAACGCGTACTACCAGGAGCAAGAAGGTACAAGAAGAAACCCTTTTAGCATCCGAACCTGAAGAGGTCAAAGAGTTGGCCCGATCTGATCTACAAGAAACTGAAGGATCGTCATCTGCGCAGGATCTTTTAGATGAGCCCCTTTCCGAAGTTGAAAAGGAAGAGGTTGAAGAGGTAGAAAAAGATGAGGTCAAACCCAGCGCGAGAACTAAGCCAGGCTCAGGCCCTTCCATGGCTGAACTTGAGGACATGACCTTGGTAGAGCTACAAAGAGAAGCCAGGGAACTTGGGGTTGCAGGTTACTCTAGCCTAAGGAAAAAAGAACTTATATTTGAGATCTTAAAGGCCAAGACCCAAGCGGGCGGTCTCATTTTCGCCGAAGGGCTGCTTGAGATCTTAAACGAAGGCTATGGATTTTTGAGACCTGCGTTTTACTTCCCATCCAAGGATGATATTTATATTTCGCCATCGCAGATAAGGAGATTTGACCTCAGGACTGGAGACTTGGTAACAGGTCAAGTGCGTCCCCCTAAAGACAACGAAAGATATTATGGACTTCTCAGGATAGAAGCGATTAACGGTCAAGATCCTGAGCTAGCCAGAGAACGTCCTAATTTCGAGGGTCTTACCCCTATTTTCCCAGATGAGCGATTTAAACTGGAAACTACCAGGGACGAACTATCAGGAAGGCTTTTGGATCTGGTAGCTCCCATCGGTAAAGGCCAAAGAGGCTTAATAGTTTCGCCTCCAAAAGCAGGCAAAACAGTCCTTCTTAAAAACATCGCAAACGCCATTACTAAGAATCATCCCGAAACCTATTTAATGGTGTTGCTCATAGATGAGCGCCCTGAAGAGGTTACAGACATGCAAAGGTCAGTCAGGGGAGAAGTGATCGCTTCTACGTTTGATGAGCCTCCTGCAAACCACGCAAGGGTTAGCGAAATGGCTTTAGAACGGGCAAAAAGGCTAGTGGAAATGGGCAGGGACGTAGTAATACTGTTAGATAGCATCACTAGGATGACCAGAGCTTATAATCTGATCGAGCCTCCTTCAGGCAGAACCCTTACAGGGGGCATGGACCCGGCTGCATTTTACAAGCCAAAAAGGTTCTTCGGATCAGCTAGAAACATTGAAGAAGGCGGAAGCCTGACCATTTTGGCTACTTGTCTCGTAGATACAGGCAGCAGGATGGACGAGGTGATCTACGAAGAATTTAAGGGTACTGGAAATATGGAAGTGCATCTAGACAGGCGACTGGCTGAAAAGAGGATCTTTCCCGCTATCGACATCAAGCGTTCTGGAACCAGAAAAGAAGAGCTTTTGCAAGAGAAAGAGGAGCTTGAGGCCATGTGGCTATTCCGCAAGATGACCAATGAAATAGACTCTGACAAGGTTCTAGAGGCTCTTATCGATATTCTCAGCAAAACAAGGAATAACCGCGAAGCGTGGAACCTCATAAGAAAGCGGCTTTCTCTGGTTAGGTAGCACCTTAATTTCAAAAAGGGGAACTCGCATCTATCTACCTTGATCCAAAACCTCGGCTCACGGTATACTGATGTTTGCAGATACCCCTGGCTCCCATTGACTATGTGGGGTAATGTAGAAGACCTACATGTGCAAGGTATAGAGATCACATGTAACACACGTGTTTGAAGATGCTTTAGAGATGTAAAAGGAGATAATTGAAGATGACCGTTTCAGACTTGCACGTGCATTCTTCGGCTTCTTGCGACTGCGATGCAAGCATATGGGAAATGTGCGACGCGGCCGTTCAGTTGGGCTTAGAAGCCGTTGCTTTTACCGATCATTTAGAGTTCAAACCTGAAGACCCTTGTTACAAGAGGTTTGACTATGCCAAGGCGTTATATACTTTCGAGAAAGCCAGATCCTACTACGATGGAACCCTTGAGATTCTGTTTGGAGTAGAGGTTACGTATTGGTCAGATATTGAAGAAGAAATACGTGACTACCTAAGGGATCACCAGTTCGACATAGTGATAGGCGCAATTCACTACGCTCCGCCTGTAGATATTTGGAGTCCTGCTGATGCTGAATATGTGAAAAATGATCATCTAGCGGCCAGGCGCGCTCTTAAGACTTATTTTTCTCAAGTTGAGAAGCTTGCGAAATCACGGCTTTTTGATGCTGTAGCCCATTTTGGGATCTACCAACGTTACATCAGGACTTGGCCTCCTGTGATAGGGGATTCTGAGCTTGAACCGTGTCTCATGTCCGCTTTAGACGCGATAGTCAGATACAGTAGGCTTGAGCTAAACGCTGCTACCCTTCACATGCCTGTTCCTTTACCTCTACCTAGCGTTGAGGTCATGAAGATATATAAGGAAATGGGGGGTCTCACACCCATCTATGGGTCAGACGCCCATACCCCATCTAAGGTGGGGAAAGATTTAGGCATTGCTTTAGATGTGATTAAACAGGCAGGATTTGGAGAATTTGCGTCGTGGCGAGATGTAGTTCGTCCTAATGGACCTAGGCTTAAAAAGGTTTCAGGAGATGAAGGAGTCTCAATTCCTTGATGGGAACATCGTAAGGTGCTATACTTTAATCTTGCTATTTAGGCTATAATTTATGCGAGGTGATTTGTGTGAAACCTGGTATTCATCCTGAATATTACGACACTACAATAACGTGCGCTTGCGGAGCAGTTTACCACGTGGGTTCTACCAAACAAAATATCCGCGTTGAAATTTGCTCCAAGTGTCATCCTTTCTTCACAGGTGTCCAGAAGATTGTGGACTCAGGTGGCAGGGTTGAGAAGTTCAGAAAGAGATACGGATATATCGACGGCGAAACAATTCCAGAAGAGCCTAAGGCGAAATCTGGGGAGAAAGACGACCTTTAGCTAAATATAGGTATACTCGGCAGAATTCTTTTGTAGTCAGTTAGGATTTCTGCCTTTTTATTTGCCCTAATTGTTGTGGCGAAGGGGCTTTACTAAATCCTTGAAGGAGAAGGGTAGGGAACAGCGTGGCCGACGACAGCAAGCCGTCTTACGGAGGACAGGCAGTTATAGAAGGGGTCATGATGCGAGGACCTAAGTACGTGTCTTTGGCCGTACGGGACCCTAGTGGGAATATTTGCGTTAAAACCGAAGAAGTACAATCTTTATCCCAGCGCAACTGGTTTACGCGCTTGCCTGTAGTTCGTGGCGCACTTTCCTTGTGGGAATCGCTAACCCTTGGAATCAGTAAGCTTTTGGAATCGGCTGAGATTGCATCTCCTGAAGAGGAGAAACCTACTGAGGGCGCCCTTACCCTGTCGGTACTTGTTGCAGTGGTAATGGCTTTAGGGCTATTCATCGTTCTGCCGTCATACGGTGCTCAATGGATTGTGGATTTAGCGTCTATTTCAGGGGTCCATTGGGTGAGTTTTATTGAATCTTGCTTGCGCTTGGTCATATTGGTCCTTTACGTCTTTGCCATCTCCAAGATGGAGGATATACAAAGGGTGTTTGAGTATCATGGAGCAGAGCATAAGGTCATATGGGCATTTGAGAATAACCAGTTGCCATTGGGACAAAATGGCAACGGCGCAGATCAGGGTTTCGGCGATGCTGTGAAGTTATTGGCTCAAAAAGCCCAGTCAGAATCCAGGCTTCACCCTAGATGCGGAACTAGTTTTCTGTTCATCGCAGTTTTGGTGACCTGGGTGGTATTTTTGTTTGTAACCCCAGAGTCGTTGGTCATAAGGATTATTAGCAGGATCATTTTGCTGCCCGTGGTGGCAGGTTTGGCATATGAGGTTCTAAAACTTTCGGCTGTGCGGTCTGGCTTTATTTGGGATATGTTGAAGGCGCCAGGTATGGGTATGCAAAAACTCACCACTAAAGAGCCGGACTTGCAGCAGTTAGAAGTAGCGGCTGTAAGCCTGCTTTCCCTCATCGCCGAGGAATCAGGGTTTTCATTTTGAAGTTATTTTTTGAAGGTGTTTTTACCGGAAAGGAGCGAAAATTTCATGGGTGCATTTGCCATGGAGACCGATGGGTTTTTGGATAAACTTGAACTTTTGGCGAAAAGATATGAGACGGTAAGCGCTATGCTCCAGGATCCCGAGGTCTATTCAGATCCAGATAAATATCGGGAACTGGCAAAGGAATTGGCAGGTCTTGAAGATATAGTAGCCAGGTACAAGCGTTATTTAGAAGTGCTATCTGAGATAGAAGATGGGGAAGAGGTTTTGGAAGACGAGTCTGACCCGGAAGTTAGGACCCTTTTTGAAGAAGAAATCGAAATGCTTAAGGAAGAAAAAGAGGAGTTGGAAAGTGAGCTCAGGCTCAGCCTCATTCCTAAAGACCCTAACGACGAAAAAAGCGTCATAGTTGAAATTAGAGCCGGTACAGGCGGTGACGAAGCTGCGCTTTTTGCAGGCGACCTGTTCCGTATGTATGGAAGATATGCAGAGGAAAAAGGATGGAAAACTGAGATTTTATCTAGCAGCCCTACCGATTTAGGGGGCTTCAAGGAAATCATTTTTGCCATTGAGGGAGAAGGCGCGTACAGTAGGCTCAAATATGAAGGGGGCGTTCACAGGGTGCAAAGGGTGCCCCTGACTGAATCTAGCGGACGGATTCACACTTCTACAGCTACTGTAGCCGTTATACCAGAGGTCGAAGAAGTAGACCTGGTTATAGACCCTAAAGATTTAAGAGTAGACACATTTTGTTCCTCAGGCCACGGTGGACAGTCAGTAAACACCACTTATTCTGCAGTAAGGATTACCCATATCCCTACAGGGATACAAGTAAGCTGCCAAGATGAGCGATCCCAATTACAGAACAAAGCAAAGGCAATGCGAGTCCTTAGGTCTAGACTAAAGGCCATGATGGAAGAAGAACAGGCCGAGGAACTTAGCGAGTTTCGACGATCCCAGGTAGGAACAGCTGAGCGATCTGAAAAGATAAGAACCTACAATTTTCCTCAAAACAGGATAACTGATCACCGGGTAGGATATACCACCCATAGGTTGGAGCAGGTTTTAGATGGAGATTTGGATGAAATAATAGATGCGCTTATTTCTGAGGAGCAAAAGAAGAAGATAGAAGCCATGGTAACCACCTGATGTTTTCCAGCAGAAAGTTAAGGAAAATCTAGGAGGAAGGGGGGTCAGTGCTAATATGGAGGTACGAGATGCCCTTTCTTTAGGGCGCCAAGCGCTGTCAGGAAAAACAGAACATTTTGCCAGAGACGTTGCGCTGCTCTTGGCCCATGCTTTGGGGTGTACTGTAGAGGACGTGTATCTTCATCCTGAACGAGTTGTCACTCCCCAGGAGTATGATGCTTACCTGTACTTTTTGAAAAGACGTATTAATAAAGAGCCTGTAGCGTACATTTTAGGATACAAGGAGTTTATGGGGAAGAAATTCAAGGTAGATAAAAGGGTTTTAATTCCACGTCCTGAGACTGAAATATTAGTTGAAACTGCTCTTAAGATTATGGCAGATATGGAAATAAAAGATGGGATTATATGTGATGTGTGTTGTGGCTCAGGTGCAGTAGGACTCTCGCTAATGGGATGGGGACGGTTCTCCTGCTTCTTTCGGTATCCGAAAGAAGCAGGAGAACCGTCCCCATCGTTCATCCTTACAGACATCAGCCAAGAGGCTTTGGAGGTCGCTCGAGAAAACGCAAGGAATTTGGGCTTAGACTGCCAGGACGGTCTTAGGTTTTTGCACGGGGATTGTCTTGAGCCTCTTAGGGGAGCCGGGCTTTTCAACCAGGTTGACCTAATAGTTTCAAACCCTCCATATATTCCAAGCGGAGAGATTGAGCATTTGGATGATGAGATTAAGAATTTCGAGCCTATATTGGCGTTAGACGGAGGGGCTTGCGGTACTCGGTTTATAAATACCCTCATCGAAGAAGCGCCCGACTTCCTCAAGTCAGGGGGACACTTGCTCATAGAGATTGGCCATGATCAGGCATCTTTATGCAAACAGGCTGTTGGAGAAGGAGATCATGGGTCGGCGTGGTCTAGTTGTTGGACGGTGCAGGATTACTCTGGAACAGAAAGGGTATTTGTAGCCCGAAGAAGATGATCTGCGTTTTGATGGTAAAATAGAAGCAGTTCACAGATTCGGGGGTGAGGTCTACGTTGGCTACACAAGTATACAAGGTTGATCCTTTGCATCCTGACCAAGATATAATCTCTAAATGCGCTCAGGTGATTTTAGAAGGTGGTCTGGTAGCTTTTCCTACAGAGACAGTATACGGTATAGGAGCTAATGGGTTGGACCCTTCTGCAGTTGCCAAAATATTTGAGGCCAAAGGAAGGCCCCAAGACAACCCGCTGATACTCCACGTCTCTAGCCCGGAAAGCGTGGAACCCCTCGTTGGAGAAATTCCACCTGAAGCCAAGAGGCTCATGGATACATTTTGGCCTGGGCCCCTCACTCTTATACTCCCAAAATCAGATGCGGTCCCGTCAATAATCACAGCGGGCCTGCCTACAGTGGCTGTACGCATGCCCGATCACCCTGTAGCCCAGATGCTAATTCAAGCATGTGGAGTTCCTTTAGCGGCTCCTTCGGCCAACCTATCAGGCAAACCCAGTGCTACGTCTGCTGAAGACGTATTGGCAGACTTAAATGGCAAAGTAGATATCCTTTTGGATGCAGGACCTACTGAAATTGGCATTGAATCGACTGTGATAGATCTTTCGGGAGATGTACCTTACGTAGTAAGGCCAGGGGGCGTAAGTTTAGAAGATATCCAAAAAGTGCTTGAGGAGTTTGGGAAAAAGGTTTCATATGAAGAGAGAACCCAAGAGAAAGCAGAACCTAGTTTGAGCCATCTTCCTTCGGTGAAGTATAAGCATTACGTTCCTGAAGCCGAGTTGTACTTGGCAACTGGCGACGTTTTAGAGCAAAGACAGAAAATAATATTTTACAGCGTACGAGGGGTAGGTTCTGGGCGAAAAATAGTCATACTTGCTTCAGAGGAAAACGCCCCTTATTACCAACCATTTCAGCAAGCGTTTGGCCCAGATCTTTTGGAAATTGTGATCTTGGGTTCCCGCCAAAACCTTCCTCAGGTCGCTGCCAGACTCTATTCTAGCCTTAGGCGTTCCTCAGAGGAGCTGAACGCAGATATAATCTTAGCAGAAACCTTCTGTTTAGAAGGGATTGGGCTTGCAATATGGAATAGATTGGAGATGGCAAGCGGAGGCAATTTCCTTCCTTGGTTTGACAGTGACAGTTATAAACATGGCCCTGATTTAAGTGAAGGAAAGGGCGATAAGATGAGTATCAGCCAACCTATAGATGGACAAACTCTTAAACCCCTTACCGTACTGATGGTGTGCTCGGGGAACACGTGTAGGAGCCCTATGGCTGAAGCGCTTCTAAAGAAGGTGTGGGAAGACCTAGGCGCTCCTTATCCTATTGAGGTCCGATCAGCAGGAGTTTCTGCTATGCCTGGATTTCCAGCGTCATGGGAAGCAGTGGAGGTAATGGCTAGAAAGGGAATAGACATTTCAGCCCATATATCCCGTCCTGTTGAATACGAAGATATTGAGAACGCTGATTTGGTGATAACCATGACTGAAGCCCACAAGTCAATGCTGCTATTCGGTTATCCTGAATTTGCCACTAAAATATATACCCTATCAGAGATGCTAGGCGAGTTTTGGGGAGACGTTATAGATCCCTTTGGACAAGGTTTGGAAGCGTACGAACGCACGGCGGATTTTCTTGAAGATAGCCTTCGGGTTTTGGCCAAAAGACTGGCCGGATTGGATGTCTGAAAACGAGGAGCAGGAACTGTTATGAAAAAAATGGACGAGAGGGATCTTATTGCAGCTGTATGGGGCGGTGCAGTTTTGGGCGGCGGAGGCGGAGGCTCGCCAGAGGCAGGTTACAGATTGGGCAAGAAAGCATTAGATGTAGGGACTGTGCTGCTAGCGGATGTAGATGAGATGAACCCAGAGGATCCAGTTTTCACTGCAGGTTTGGTAGGCTCTCCCAAACAAGGGACGTCAGGGCCTTGCTCAGACGCATATGTGGACGCGTTTTCCATATTAGAGCATATGACCGGCATTAAACCTAACGCTGTGAACTCTAACGAATGCGGTGGGCTTGCAGCTGTAAACGGATGGCTTCAAGCGGCTATCTTGGGTATTGCAGTTTTGGATGCTCCGTGTAACGGTCGAGCCCATCCTACTGGGCTTATGGGGGCTATGGGACTGCACAAGGTTCAATCTTACATATCCCGCCAGGCGGCAGTAGGCGAAAAGTGCCGTATGTACGTGGAAGGATCTTTGGAAGATGCATCTTCTATGGTCAGAGAGTTTTCGAAAATAGAAGGACTGGTTGCAGTTGCCAGAAATCCTGTGAGCGTAGGATATGTGAAGCAACATGGCGCATGCGGTGCAATATCAAGGTGCATGGAACTGGGATATGCCATGGCAGGTCTAATCGAAAGTGAACTGGAAGTTGATCCCCTTAAACCTGAGTTTGTAGGAGGCAATCCTGAAGCCTGGGGTCCTTACCGTTCAGCCGGGTATTTTGCGTCGAGCATGGCTGCTATGGTATTAGGTGGTGTCATAACTTTTATGGGCTCCGTTCAAAAAGTGGATGTTGACACTAAAGGTGGTTTCGACGTAGGTGCTGTTGAACTGGTATCTTCCCAACCTAGGAATGGGGAGGGGGAGATTGTTCGACTACTGTTTATGAACGAATATCTCACATATGAACTAGGGGGGCACGTTGTTTTCGCTTTCCCTGACCTTATCACACTAATGGATATTCACACAGGTTGGCCCATATCTTCAGCAGAGATAAGGGAAGGTATGGAAGTAATTATGCTCGTAGTTCCATGGAGCAAACTTATACTAGGCGCAGGGATGTACGATCAAGACCTTTACAGACCTCTAGAGGAGGCCACAGGTATGACGTTTAACCCGCCTGCGTCCAAGAAGGGGGCTGGGCGATGAAAATTGCCCTTGGAAGCGATCACGCTGGTTATGATCTTAAGAATAGGATAAAGGATTTTGTGGAGACCTTAGGCTACGAGCCTTATGACCTAGGCCCTTACAGCCAGGAGTCAGTAGATTATCCTGATTTTGCAGTTAAAGTGGCACATGCAGTAAGAGATAAACAATGCGACCTGGGCATTTTAGTTTGCGGTACCGGTTTGGGGATGGCTATCGCAGCTAACAAGATTAAGGGAATAAGGGCTGTTACGTGTAGCGACACCTTTTCGGCCAGATGTTCCAGGGAGCATAACGATGCTAATATCCTTTGCATCGGGGCCAGAGTAGTAGGTGAGGGGTTGGCCATGGATATAGTTAAAACCTGGCTTGAATCTGAGTTTGAGGGTGGACGCCACCTACGCCGGGTGAATAAGATTATAAAATTGGAAGAGGTAATGTAGTGTGAAGAAAGATTACTTTGATGGCAAATTTTACGCTAAAGATACAGAAGAAAGGCTTACTTACAAAGACGCGCATTTGGAGGAAGGCATCAGCCTAGATAGCATATATGGGCAGACAGAGCAAGTAGTCAAAGAATTGTTGGAGTCTTCCAACCTTAAGCCTGGGAGCATCTTGGTACTAGGATGTTCTACCAGCGAAGTCCAAGGGAAGAGGATAGGTTCTTACGGGAATACAGATGTGGCAAAGGCGATTTTAGGCGCGATACAAGATTGCCTTTCCGAATCTGGCATCTTCTTGGCAGTCCAATGTTGCGAGCACCTAAACAGATCTTTGGTTGTAGAAAGGGAGACTTTCGAAAAGTACAATCTGACTGAAGTTACTGTTTTACCTATCCCTCATGCAGGTGGAGCTACTGCTTTTTGCGCCATGATGTCGTTTGAAGATCCTGTTGTAGTCGAATCTATCCAAGGCCACGCAGGTATCGATATAGGAGATACCTTCATAGGAATGCACTTAAGGCCCGTAGCTGTCCCGGTTCGGTTGTCTTTAAACGCAATTGGATATGCTCACGTTACAGCTGCGAGGACGAGGCCCAAACTTGTAGGTGGTAAGAGAGCAGTTTACGACCGTGAAGATTTTGAGAAATGGGTTAGAGGAGAATAAGGCACCGAGGGTCTGGGTGTACGGAAACTGGGAGGCGCTCACATGGGTGAAATAGAAAAGACGCCCGGGCTTTCAAGGCCTGGTTGGGATGAGTATTTTATGCAGGTAGCCGACGTGGTGGCTAGGCGATCTACTTGCATGAGGCGAAACGTAGGCGCAGTGATAGTGAAAGACAAAAGGATCCTTGCTACTGGATACAATGGTGCTCCAAGCGGATTGCCCCATTGTATCGATGTAGGGTGTCTGCGACAAGAACTTGGAATTCCATCTGGAGAACGGCATGAAATATGCAGAGGTCTCCACGCAGAACAAAATGCCATCATTCAGGCTGCCAAGTATGGAATACCAGTTGAAGGCTCTTCTATTTACTGTACCGTAGAACCTTGCAGCCTATGCACTAAGATGTTGATCAACTCTGGTATCGTTAGAATCGTATACAAAGAACCTTATCCTGACGAGCTAGCGCGCAGGATTTTAGCCGAATCTAACGTGCTTGTGGAACATTTCACAATGCCTGATATCAATTGACTTGCATACATCAGTTTGGTTAGAATAAGGGTCGATCAGTTGTCTCAATAAGTTGCATACAGTAAGTTGAAAGGGGTAGGCCATTGAATGCATTTTTGAGTTTTCTAATATCATTCGTTTTGGCACTTACCCTTACACCCTTGGTTAGGAAGATGGCGTCCAAAATGGACGCTATGTGTTACCCAAGCGAACGAAGCGTTCACAAAAAACCCATACCGTATTTAGGCGGCGTGGCTATATATATATCATCGGTTGCTGCCATTTTACTCATAGGGCCTCAAGACAAATCCACTCAGCAGGCCATAATATGGGGTGGACTAATCATAGTCATAATTGGAATCATAGATGATCTCTACTCGCTAAAACCCTGGCAGAAGATTTTGGGTCAGGTGGCGTCTGCAGTATGCGTGGTAGCCCTTGGGGTTGACGTTACTTTTATCAAGGATCCTTTTACGGGAAGCATCCGATTCTTAGGGGTGCTCGCAGTACCTCTTACCATTTTATGGATTGTTTGTTTTGAAAATGTAATAAATCTTTCCGATGGATTAGACGGTCTTGCAGCAGGTATATCAGGCATTACCGCCTTGGTTACAGTTTTTGCGTCAGCAAAAGCAGGAAGACCAGCGGTCAGCTTAGCCGCTGCCGCGTTAGCAGGCAGCGTGTTTGGGTTTTTGCCTTACAATTTTCATCCTGCTTCAATTTTCATGGGCGACGCAGGGGCAATGTATCTCGGGCTGGTTCTGGGTGTAATCTCAGTGCAGGGATTGGTAAAGTCTACAGTCGCCTTGGCAGTTTTGGCGCCTATCCTCGCGCTTTTGGTGCCCATATCTGATGCGGCATTTGCCATTGTTCGAAGACGAGCTTCAGGAAAATCTATTTCTAGTGCAGACCGGGACCATATCCATCACCGCCTTCTAGATCTGGGGCTAGATCATCGTCAGGCAGTGATCACTATATATGTGGTATCGGGAGGTTTCGGGTTATTGGGAGTTCTTTCTACGTTTCTTCCCGTTTCCAGCAGCACAGTAATTGCTGGGTTAGCAGTAGCAGGACTGTTTGTTGTTGCCCATAGGATTGGAATTTTGACTATTCCTAAATCTGATGGGACAGGGGAAGGCAGCGATGCTGAAGAGAGGGAAAGTGTGATGCCTGGCGCTGGAACGTCAAAACATGACGATTCTAGGGGTAAATCAGGGGTTCGAGCAGATGCTTCTGGTATGAAGTCTTCTCGAAACCAGCGTTAGAGGATGCAGAAGTTTGCGGCCACAGATCTGGTGGAGATCTTTTGAGAGGTGTAATTGAGTTTTGCGTGTAGATCATATTAAGGTTTTGTGTGTATTCGGCACTCGTCCAGAAGGGATCAAGATGGCCCCCGTAGTGCTTGAGCTATCCCGAAAATTCCCCCAGATCGTTTCTAAAGTTGTAGTTACTGCACAGCACCGTGACATGCTGGATCAAGTTTTGGAGCATTTTAACATAGAAGCAGATTATGACTTAGATATTATGCAGCCCCAACAAACCCTTCAGGAAACCACAACTAGGGTGCTTGAAAGACTTACCCCTGTGTTACAAAAAGAAACGCCTGACATAGTTTTGGTCCATGGCGATACCACAACTACTGCCGCAAGCGCTCTGACTGCGTATTACGAAAAAATTTCCTGCGGTCATGTAGAAGCAGGACTTAGAACCGGAGATAAGTATGCGCCGTTTCCTGAAGAAATAAATAGAAAAATTGCGGGTGTAATATGCGATATTCACTTCGCTCCTACCAGGCAGGCTAAAGACAATCTTTTGCGCGAAGGTATAGATGAAGAATCTATATTTGTAACTGGCAATACAGCAATAGATGCTCTACTCATGACAGTGCGAGAGGATTATGTTTTCAAAGATCCGGTCCTCAATTCAATCGGCCTTTCTGACGTTAATTTTTCACAGAAAAAGGAGCACAGTGCAAGAAGGGCTCAGGGTATTCGTGATATTGTAGTAGAAGTACATCGTAGAGAGAATTTCGGCCAGGGCATTGAAAACATCTGTCAGGCTCTTTTAGATGTAGCTAACAAAAGAAAAAACGATGTTCGTCTTTTGGTTTCTGTGCACAAAAACCAAGAAGCCCGGGAGCCTGTTATGCGTTACCTAAGGGGAGTAGAAAATGTGATATTATTTGATCCTTTGAACTATGCAGATTATGTTAATCTTATAGGTCGGGCGTACTTAGTGGTTTCAGATTCTGGAGGAGTTCAAGAGGAGGCGCCTGCCTTAGGAGTTCCAGTTTTATTGTGCCGTGAGAAAACAGAACGCCCTGAGGCCATTGAAGCAGGCACCGTTCAATTGGTTGGCACTGACAGGCAGTTGATTGTGGACACAATTGGTGAGTTGTTAGATGATAGTAAGCGGTACGCTCAGATGGCTACGGCCAAAAATCCTTTTGGCGACGGGCAAGCTGCGCGCAGAATTGTCCAGGCTTTGATGTACCAGTTTGGCTTTTGCGACGAAAGGCCAGACGAGTTTCAAAGTTTTTCATAAGGGAGGGAACCGCGAAAGTTTTAAACCGCGGGATTTCGTGGCCAAAAAAGAACTTGACCTTATACTCGAAACAGAGGAAAAGGCGGAAAGAGAAATTGAAGAAGCTAGACAAAAGGCTCGGGAGATATTAGCAGAAGCTAGTAAAAAAGCGGATCAGATTATAGCTGATGCAACCAAAGCCGCTGAAAATAAGGCTTATGAAATAATTGAAAAAGCCAAGAGACAAGCGGATGTTATTTTAGAGTCTTCAGTGAAAGAAGCAAGAACCCAAATTGGGAAAATGAAACCCGACACTATGGACGGGTTTAAAGATGCGGTTTTGTTTGTTGCTGAGCGTGTGAAGAAAGCAGTTTGAAGGGAGGGAGCTGTAGGTCTGTAGGCCTACAGTGGGTTTATGGCTGTTGCCAGGATGCGGAAGGTCACAATATTTGCCTACGAAGACCTGGGCGAGTCCATATTTGAAACCCTAAGGGACCTGGAGGTTCTTCATGTCACAAAAAGGGAGTCTCGCGATCTTTCTTACTATGAAGAAGACGAAGATAAGTACGATGAGAAACTGTCTCAGCTCTCGGTGATCAAATCTTATTTCGAGCAATACACCAGTATCGAAAAGAGTTTCTTAGATATGTTCACAGGGGCAAAGCCTCAAATGTCATACGAGGAGTTTAAGAGGGTAGTTGCTGGGTGCGATGTGGACGAAGTGTTTGTTACGGTGCAAAAACATGGGAAGCGGTTAAAGGAAATAGACCAAGAGATCCAGGAACTAACTCAGAGGGTTGAGGTTCTAGCTCCATGGGTTGAGCTAGATATCCCGATTCCTGAGATACGTCCTACCAAAACCTGTGACATGCAGCTAGCGATAGTACCGTCTAATTCTTTAAACTATGTAGGCGATGAAATTTCCACAGAATATGTGCATTTCCATGAGGTTTGGCGAGAACATGGAAACTCTGGAGTATGGTTAGTTGCTCTTTTGGATCAAGAACCGTCCCTGAGCGCAGTAGTATCGGCTCTCGGAGGCGTCTCTGTGAATCTTTCAAGGGAAATAGAAGGTTATTCTGAAACGGGTTCAGTAAAAGAAGCTTTGAATAATATAGAAAAGACTGTTTCAGACCTTTTAGCGGAGCGAGAAGAGATCTTGAGTAAAGATGGGGAGATGGCCCAGGATCTCATGGGTATACTTGCATTAATCGACTACTATTTAGACAAACAGAATCTGTTTGAACTACGTAAAAGTACGCCAAAGACCAGATTTACTTTGGTGATTGAAGGTTATGCAAAAGCCAAAGAAATTGATAAGCTTAGAGATGGTCTAAGCATATATAAAGATATTGAGATCGTAGATGAAGAACCAGGAGAGGATGAAGATGTTCCGGTGTTCTTGGAGAACAACGTTCTCATCAGGCCTTTTGAGTTTGTTACGAACATCTATGGATACCCTCAATACAATGAAATGGATCCTACTCCTTTTCTAGCCCCATTCTTTTGGATATTTTTTGCTATGTGTCTAGGTGATGCCATATACGGTATTATCCTTTCAATATTTTCCATCTGGTTTATTAAAACCCAGTCGTTGGAGGATGACAAGCTTATTAGACTTTTAGGCTATTGTGGCGTGTCTACATTATTTGCAGGAGCGCTTATGGGCAGTTGGTTTGGGGATTTACCCAGCACCTTTTTTGGCGGAACCGCCATTGAAAGGTTCACATCCAAATTCGCGGTTTTAGACCCGGTTAACGACCCCATTACCCTGCTTGTCGTATCTTTGGGACTTGGCATAGTGCATCTTTGGGTTGGCATAATTGTGAAAATGCTAGGGACAATAAGGGAAGGCGCAGTTTTTGATGCAATAGTGGACGACGGTTCATGGGTTGTATTCATACCGGGACTAATTTTGTGGGTGTTATCCCTTATGGGGATGATCCAAAGCAGCATTCCCCTTTACATTATGATAGTAGGCGCAGTTATGATAATGTGGTCAGGTGCGAGGAATCAACCAAATATTTTTATGAAGCCAATATCGGCAGTAGGAGGATTTTACAATATAGTGTCTTATTTCTCAGATACGTTGTCTTATGCCCGAATTTTGGCTCTCGGTTTGGCCAGTGCCATAATCGGCGTTGTGGTAAATATGATAGCAGCCCTGATCGTAGACATGGTGCCTGGCGTTGGTTGGGTGTTTGTACCTGTGATCTTAATCGTAGGCCACCTTTTTAATCTTGTCATAAACGCCCTGGGCAGTTTTATTCACTCAGGCCGTCTGCAATATGTTGAGTTCTTCAGCAAGTTTTTCGAAGGAGGTGGAACGCCCTTTAGGCCACTTAAACGGGTAAGGAAGAACATAATGGTAATAGATTAGATACAGTTTAGACTCATGAAAGTGGTTTTTAAGGCAAGGCCGTTCATTAAGTATGAAGAGTAAGGCAATACTGGGAGGGGTTCAGATTGTTTGAAGGAATGATAGGAAAGTGGGTCTTAATTGGTTGCTTAATCCTCGTTGGCATGTTGATTGTAGGTCTGTTCTTTGGACCGTTCCTTGGAGGTAATGTTCTAGCTCTTATGGGTGCAGGGCTAGCGGTAGCTTTGGGTGGAATTGGGTCTATCGTAGCGGTGGGAGCTACAGGAGAAAAAGCTGCAGGCATGACTGCAGAGAACCCTGATAACTTCGGGCGATTGTTACCGCTTCAAGCTCTTCCAGGCACTCAGGGGATTTACGGTTTTCTCGTAGGATTCTTGGCTTTAGTAAAAATGGAGGCTTTTGCAGGAGTTTTAGAACTTAGTTTAGAGCAGGGTTGGCAAGTATTTTTTGCATGCCTGCCATGCGCACTCTCCTGTTTGATTTCCGGCCTTTACCAAGCCAAAGTATGTCTTTCAGGTATGGATATCGTAGCCAAGAAGCCTGAGGAATCGGGGAAAGCTCTCATTTTGCCAGCTATGGTTGAGACTTACGCTGTTTTAGGGCTTTTGGCTTCAGTACTAATGATCATGTTTGCAGTTAAAATCTAGGGGGAAAATAGTATGCCCTTAGAAGATATTCTAAGAAAAATTGAAGAGAAAGCGGCTCAGATAAAAGAGGAGATACTTACTGCTGCTGAGGCAGAAGCTGAATCCAAGCTGAAAGATGCTGCCCAACGAGGGTCTGCCCTTGGAACTGGCATATTGGAGCAAGCATACCAAGAAGCGGCGCAGATTGAGAGTATTGCTGTATCTCGGGCTGAGATGCAAAAGAAACAAATGCTCTTAGAGGCTAAACAAGCCGTTATATCTCAGGTGTTTGACGAGGCGCTCAAGGAACTTAGAGATATGCATAGTGAGGAATATAAAGAGCTGCTGATAGATTGGATTTCCCATAGAGCCGATGGTACAGAAGAAGTCATAATTAGCGAATTGGAAAAGGAAATACTAGGTGAGGATTTCATTGCAGTGGCTAATCAGAGGCTGAAAGAAATGGGAAAACGGGGTAATCTGACTGTAGCATACTCACCTGAATACCTAGGTGGCGGATTGATTTTGAGAAGAGACAAGGTGCTCGATAATTTGACGTTCCCTGCTATTTTGAGGTTCATGAAAGAAGATCTTGAAGTTGAGATTGCCACCATGCTTTTCAAAGAAACCCAAGAGGGGGAGAGTGTGTCTTGAAGGACTATCTTTGGGCATACCCTGTAGGCCGGATAAGGTTTATTGAAAAGACGCTTCTTAGCAAAAGCGATTTAGCTCGTGTGCTTGAGGCGCCTACCTTGGAGAGTGCCCAATCTGCTCTTCGGGATTCTTATTACGGGCCTTACATGTCAAAACTTGATAATGCGCAAGATTTTGAGCCTGCTCTTGAGTCTGCCATGAAAGATGTTTACGAACGTATTCTGGAAATTGCACCAGAACCCCTCATTATTGATGCATATAGGGCGCGGTATGATTTTCATAATCTTAAAGTCCTACTTAAGGCAGAACTTTTAGATGCTGAACCCGATAAAAACGCTTTTTCTGCCCTAAGTAATTTTGATGTTGATAAGTTGGTAGGGCTAATCGAACAGGCTCGTACAGAAGATATAGACGTGAAGTCTAGAAGGAAGAAACGTCTTCAGACTGATGATCCCAGAGAAAAGAGTCTTTACGATATAGCGTTGGAGATAAAGGCCGTATATAAAGATGTTGTGAGCAAATCTGCAGAGATTCCGCTTACACCTTTTGATGTAGATAGTTACATCGATAGATCGTATTATTCGTGGATAAGTGCAGTTTATCGTAAACATGGATATTATTACTTGATTCAGTTCATTCAGCGTGAAATTGACATAATAAACATGAAGATGATGTTAAGGGGCAGGCGCCTAGATATTTCTCCCGATAAGATGGAAGGCGCCCTGCTGCCAGGCGGAACTATTAAGGTTGACGTTTTGCTTTCAGGATATCGAGGAGAACTTGAAGACATTTATTCATTGTACGTAGGATCGGAACTTCAGGGCCTTGCACGGCGCGGCATCAGGCATCTTGAAAAGAACGAACCGCTCACCCCCTGGGAAAAGGAATGCGATGATGCTATCGTTAGCGTTATGCGCGAAGGCGGTAAAGTGTCATTGGGGCCTGAACCTGTGTTTGGGTACGTGTTCGGCAGAGAAATTGAGACCAAAAACTTAAGGATTATATTTTCCGGAAAACAATCTTCAGTTCCGGAATCCAGGATAAGAGAGAGGTTACGTGAAGGTTATGCCTAAAGTAGCTGTTTTAGGGCAAAGAGATGCGGTGCTAGGGTTCAAAGCCAGCGGGGTTGTTGCGTTTCCTGCAGATAACCCTGAAGAGGCTCGTAAACACCTCCAAGAGGTGCTTGAAGGGGATTACGCTATTTTATTGATTACTGAAGAAATGGCCCAGATTCTAGAGAAGGAGCTGGAGCCTTTATATAGTATGCCCAAGCCTGTTGTTACTATTTTGCCTGATTCAGAGAAACCTCAGGGCATGGGAATGGAACTTTTGCGAAAACGAGTTGAGAGAGCAGTTGGAGCTGACATTTTGTTCAAAAGAGAGGAATGATGCGGCGTGGCAGGGAGCCAGGTGACAGGTCGGATTATTAAGGTGTCCGGGCCTCTGGTGGTAGCTTCTGGAATGGCCGGCTGCCGCATGTTCGACGTTGTAAGAGTCGGTGACAGCAAGATTATAGGCGAGATTATCGAGCTAAGAGGCGATACCGCTTCAATCCAGGTATATGAGGAAACATCGGGGTTAGGGCCTGGCGAACCAGTTCTATCAACCGGTGTTCCTCTGAGCGTCGAACTAGGGCCGGGACTAATAGGGTCAATTTATGATGGTATTCAAAGACCTCTTGACGTGCTAGCTGAGATGGCCGGAGATTATATTACACGGGGGCTTGAGGCTCCTGGTCTTGACAGAGAGAAAAAGTGGCACTTTGTACCTTCAGTAAGTATAGGCGAGGCGGTGTCTTCTGGAGATGTACTTGGAACCGTTAGGGAAACTCCGTTAGTGCTTCATAAAATAATGGTGCCGGCGAATATTGGCGATGCCCGGGTAAAAGCCATCCAAGAGGGAGATTTTGTAGTTACTGATGTGATATGCACGTTGGAGACGGAAACTGGGGAAATAGAAATTACTATGCTTCAAAGGTGGCCGGTTCGTATACCCAGGCCTGTGAAACAAAAGCTTCCTCCAGTAGAACAGTTGGTTACGGGTCAAAGGATTATCGATACCTTTTTCCCAATAGCAAAAGGTGGAACAGCGTGCGTACCTGGTCCTTTTGGAAGCGGAAAAACTGTGATTCAGCATCAGCTGGCCAAATGGGCAAATTCAGACATAATCGTCTATGTGGGTTGTGGCGAACGTGGTAACGAAATGACAGATGTTCTTTTAGAATTTCCCGAGCTTTTGGACCCCAGTTCAGGCAGGCCTCTTATGGAAAGGACTGCCCTGGTTGCGAATACGTCTAATATGCCGGTGGCCGCTAGAGAGGCTTCAATTTACACTGGAATAACCATAGCCGAATATTATAGAGACATGGGATACGATGTTGCGTTGATGGCAGACTCTACGTCCCGTTGGGCCGAGGCGCTAAGAGAGATTTCAGGGCGTTTGGAAGAAATGCCTGGCGAAGAGGGATATCCTGCATATCTCAGTTCGAGGCTTGCAGAGTTTTACGAACGGGCTGGTAGGGCCCAGCTTTTAGGCAACTATGATCGCCATGGCACACTGAGCGCCATAGGTGCAGTATCTCCTCCAGGCGGTGACTTATCGGAGCCGGTAACCCAAGGAACGTTACGCTTGGTTAAAGTGTTTTGGGGTTTGGATGATCGGCTTGCTGCAAGGAAGCACTTCCCTGCCATTAACTGGCTAGACAGTTATTCCCTTTATACAGATACCCTTGACCCCTATTTTAGGGAGGCCGTGGCGAAAGACTTTCCTGATCTCAGAGATGAGGCAATGGCCCTTCTACAGGAAGAAAACGAGCTTCTTGAAATAGTGAGACTTGTAGGCGTAGATTCGCTATCTGACAGACAAAGACTGGTTCTGGAAACAGCCAAATCGCTTAGGGAAGACTTTCTCTACCAAGTTGCATTCCACGAAATAGATACTTACTGTTCTCAACGAAAGCAATATGGTTTGCTTAAAATCGTACTTGAGTTTCACCATAATGCCATGGAACTTTTGGACAAAGGAGTGCCGTTAGACAGAATCCTTAATATGAAAGTTAGGGAACGTATTGCAAGAGCTAGATTGGTTCCTGAAGATAAATGGTCTAAGGAGTTTGAGAGCATTATGGTGGACATACGCGAGGAGCTTTGGGCAGATGTCCGTTAAGTCACGTTCAGGCCAGAGAAAGTTCTAGTATGGAGGAATCTAAATGCCATTGGAATATACGACAATAACGCAGGTATCAGGGCCGCTAATCGTAGTGGAGCAAGTTGCAGATGTTCACTTCGATGAACTGGTGGAGGTTGAAACTGGAAGGGGGGACATTCGCAGGGGACGAGTGCTTGAAGCCAGCGAAGGATCAGCCTTGGTCCAGTTGTTTGAGGGCACAACAGGGCTCGATGTTAGATCATCCAAAGTAAGGTTTTTAGGTAGAGTATTGGAAATACCGGTGTCTCCCGATATAGTTGGGCGAATTTTTGATGGGGCAGGGAATCCAATCGATGGCGGACCTAAAATCGTGCCTGAGAAGAGGTTGGACATAAATGGTAACCCCATCAACCCTTATAGGCGAGCGTACCCGTCTGAATTTATACAAACTGGTATCTCGTGTATAGACTGTATGAACCCGCTGGTGCGAGGACAAAAGCTGCCCATTTTTTCGGGAGCGGGGCTTCCCCATGCCCAGATGGCTGCTCAAATTGCGCGACAGGCGACTGTTTTAGGCACTGAAGAACCTTTTGCAGTTGTTCTAGGAGCTATGGGTATAACCTTTGAAGAGGCCGACTTCTTCATTTCTGACCTACGATCCAGCGGCGCGTTGAACAGATCGGTTTTATTTATAAATCTTGCCAACGACCCTGTTATCGAGAGAACTGCTACTCCTAGAATGGCCCTGACTGTAGCCGAATACCTGGCTTACGAACTAGACATGCACGTTCTTTGCATACTTACTGATATGACCAATTACGCTGAGGCTTTGCGTGAGATTTCCGCTGCCAGAAAGGAAGTCCCTGGTAGGAGAGGTTACCCAGGATATATGTATACGGACCTTGCATCTATCTACGAAAGGGCGGGCAGGATTCACGGTAAGAAAGGCTCTATAACTCAGATACCTATCCTTACCATGCCTGAAGATGATAAGACTCACCCGATTCCAGACCTTACAGGGTACATTACAGAAGGGCAGATAATACTGTCTCGGGACCTTCACAAATCAGGTATATACCCTCCTGCAGATGTGTCAGTTTCTCTGTCTAGGCTTAAGGATAAAGGCATCGGTGAAGGGAAGACTAGGGAAGACCACGCAGATGTCCTAAACCAACTTTCAGATGCTTATGACCGGGGCAAGGAAGCCAAAGAACTTGCAGTGGTTTTAGGCGAAGCCGCTTTAACTGAAATTGACAGGATATTCTTAGAGTTTTCCGACGAGTTCGAAAGGAGATTCATAAATCAAGGAGTCGATGAGAACAGGAGCATTGAAGAGACACTGGATATTGGCTGGGAACTCTTGTCGCTCTTGCCAAGAACTGAACTTAAGCGTGTATCCCAGGAGAACATCGACAAGTACATGCCAAAGAAGCTGGAACAGAAAGTTAGTGACTGAGGAGGTATCAGATAGTGGCTATTAAGGCCAATGCAACACGTCAGGAACTGACTCGGCTAAAGGCCAGGCTGAACATGGCCAAGCGGGGGCATTCCCTCCTCAAAGATAAAAGAGATCAGCTGATGAAAGAGTTTTTGGCTATCGTCCATGAGAGCCAGAGGCTTAGACTAGAGTTGGAAGAAAAGCTGGCAGATGCATATGGGAGTTTTTCCCTGGCTCGAGCGGTTCTTTCCCCTGCTGTTTTGGAAGAAGCTCTTATGGTTCCAGGTGGAGCCGAAGAGGTTTCCATATCTTATCGCAATATTATGAACGTGTCTGTACCTGAGATGGAGATCGTCCATGCCGAAGAGGAAAAACAAGATGGGGTTCCTTCCGAGTTCCTTCCCGGTTACGGGTTGGCTGTAACTTCATCTGATCTAGACGACGCCATAGAAGAGTTTCATGGGATATTGCCCCTTTTGGTCCGTTTGTCTACCGTAGAGAGAACTATTCATCTATTGGCAGATGAAATTGAAAAGACCAGGCGTAGGGTGAATGCTCTGGAATACGTTTTGATCCCAGAACTAGAAGAAGCTGTGAAGCAGATCGAAATGCGTTTAGAAGAAATAGAACGGGAAAACGTATCCAGACTCATGAGAATAAAAGATATAGTTCGGGCACGTTAGTTCTTCAGGAGATTGTCATGCATAGCATAGTTATCACAGGTGGGACGCCCTTAAACGGTAAAGTAGCATGTGATGGTGCCAAAAACGCGGCTCTGCCCATCTTGGCAGGAGCACTGCTTACCGATGGTGCTTCTCGAATATGGCAGGTACCTGATTTGGCTGATGTTCACACCATGCTCGACCTTTTGTCATCGGTGGGAGCGCATGTTGAAAGGTCGGATGAATGTGTGTACGTAGAGGCAAGCCAACTTACACCTCACGTGCCCTATGAATTGGCACGGATGATGAGGGCATCTTTTTTGATCATGGGCCCTCTCTTGGCCCGCTTAGGTGAGGCTTTTGTGCCTTTGCCAGGCGGCTGCGCTATTGGCCGCAGGCCTGTAGATCTTCATTTAAAAGGGTTTGAAGCTATGGGAGCCACGATACATATGGATAAAGGAAACATACAGGCTGTCGCTCCACATCTTCACGGAGCGGACATATATCTTGACGTCCCGTCTGTTGGAGCTACTGAAAATATAATGATGGCGGCATGCATGGCTGAAGGAACTACGATAATAGATAATGCTGCACAGGAACCGGAAATAGTGGACTTGGCTAACTTCTTAAATGGTGCAGGTGCACGAATAAGGGGCGCAGGCACTTCTAGAATAAAAATAGAAGGCGTTGGCTGCCTTAAAGGAGCAGACCACACCATTATCCCTGACCGGATCGAAGCTGCCACTTATCTGGTGGCAGGTGCCGCTACCTTAGGTGAGGTTCGCGTTGAAAATGTGATCCCTACTCATCTAACTGCTGTGCTAGCTAAACTTGCAGAGTGCGGCTTTACGATTATCGCGGAAAATAGCAGCATTATGATCAAAAGCGATACACGGCCTAAGCCTGTTAGCGTAAAGACACTACCCTACCCGGGATTTCCCACAGACGTCCAAGCTCCTTTCGCAAGCCCTTGTAGTCTGGGGACAGGTACTAGCATTATATCTGAGACCATTTTCGAAAACCGGTTCGGTTATGTAGAGGAACTCGTGCGTATGGGAGCCAATATCAAAGTAGAAGGGCCCAACGCCATTATTGAAGGCGTTTCCCGACTCGAAGGTGCAAATGTTCAAGCTGGAGATTTGCGCGGGGGCGCTGCATTGTGCATAGCAGCTCTGGCAGCCGAAGGCACCAGTCATGTGACAGGCGTGGAGCACATTGAGAGAGGCTATTCGGATTTGGTACAGAAATTGCGGTCTTTAGGCGCTGCCATTTCTTATTCCCCTGATCCTGAGGAACGATTTGAGGTAGGTTGATGAGGACTAATGTTCTGACCAAATTGTGGGCGAGGTGGGATTTGTGAAATTAGGCAAAGATGTGGGAATTGATCTCGGGACCTCCTCGGTGCTGGTATATGTTTTAGGCAAGGGAATCGTCCTTCGGGAGCCATCTATAATATCTATGCATACAAAAAGCAAGGAAGTTTTGGCCGTTGGCGAGGAAGCGAAGCGAATGGTGGGTAGGACTCCTGGAAACATAGTAACAGTGCAGCCCTTGATGCAGGGAGTAATAACAGATATTGAAGTTACTGAGATGATGTTGCGGTACTTTATACGTAAGAGCGTAGGTTCCATGGTTCTCGCGAAGCCCAGGGTTCTTTTGTGTGTCCCTGCCGCTGTCACATCGGTAGAGCGAAGAGCTGTCCTTCAGGCAGGTTTGGCAGCAGGGGCCGGTAGCGTGTATCTGATCGAGGAATCTTTGGCCGCCGCTCTTGGGGCAGGTTTGAATATAAGGCCGCCCCGTGGTCACATGATAGTGGACATAGGTGGCGGGACCACTGATATTGCTGTGTTATCTCTTAACGATATAGTCACAAGCGCTACTACTCGGGTTGGCGGTAATGCCTTTGATGAGCAGATAATAAAGTATATTCGCAGGGAACACAGGCTTTTGATAGGGCAGTCTACAGCCGAAGAAGTGAAGATAGCCATAGGGTCTGCCCATCCTGAATCTACTGAAGAAAAGGAATACGAGGTTAGGGGTAGGGACGCCCTTACAGGATTGCCCAAAAGCGTTCTAGTGCGTTCTTCAGACATAAGAGGGGCTATATCTGAGCCATTGGAAGTTATCGGAATGACTGTGCGCAGGGTTTTAGACCAGACTCCGCCTGAGTTGATTTGTGACATTATAGACAGAGGGGTGGTCTTGACCGGCGGTGGGGCTCTTTTGACGGGAATAGATGCGTACTTAAGGGATATAACAGGTTTGTCGGTCCACGTTGCAGAAGATCCAATTTCTTGTGTGGCCAAAGGTACATGTGTAGCTCTGGAAAATTTTGATTTGTATAAGGAGCACATGAACAGGCTTTCAAAATAGCCCTATCTTGAAGAAATCTTCTTTTTTCAAATAACTCTAATCACTTTGGATTTTCTTACGATACTACTTTAGGGGGAGTAAAGAGTGATTAGAGGCATCTTATCTGCCACAACTGCTATGAGAGCCCAAGTTTTAAATCAAGAAATCATTGCAAACAATTTGTCCAACGCAGATACAGTGGCATATCAGGAAGACAAAGTAACCTTTACAAGTTTTAGGGATGTTCTTATGCATAGGATGGAATTTCGTAGCCAGCCTGTTCCTGTAGGCTGGTTCTCTAATGGGACTGTGGCCCAAGACATCGTTACCTCAACCGAGACAGGCCCTATACAAAATACTGACAATCCCCTAGATATAGCATTGCCTCCAGGGGCGTATTTAGCAGTGGAAACTCCTCAAGGGACGAGATATACGCGTATGGGGGATTTAAGGGTTAAGGATGGGTATTTAACGGTATCAGGATACACTGTTTTAGGGATAAACGGGCCAATCCAGGTGGAGAATTATAAAACTTGTTATGTTTCAGAAGATGGGACCGTTTTTGCAGGTGACGATGAAATCGGGAAACTGGCTTTGTACTCATTTACCGATGGAGCAAATTTGAGAAAGATTGGGAATAGTTTGTTCAGCCCAGAAGGTTCAGGTGGAAATTTATTAGAGTCGCCAAGCCTTACCGTTGGCGCTCTGGAAGGCTCTACTATTGACCCCGTATATGAGATGGCCAGTTTGATCACATCCCTTAGATCTTATGAGGCGGCCCAAAAAATTATTCAGGCCCATGACGAAACCTTGGATCAGGCCATTAACAGGGTGGGTAGGGTTTAAGCCCATTAATCTAGTTTCAGACGGAAGGATGAGATACATATGATAAGAGCACTGTGGTCAGGCGCAACAGGAATGGCGGCACAGCAGTTTCACATAGATAATATATCTAACAATTTGGCCAACGTAAACACTTCTGGTTTTAAGAAACAGCGGGTCCAATTTCAAGACCTTTACTATCAGAATATGATGATGGGTAATGGTTCTGTGGCTTCTGTTGGCAGCGGTGTGCGAGTTTCCGGCACAGACAGGGATTTTCACCAAGGGCCTCTTGAAAGGACAGATGATCCTTTGTCGCTTGCAATCGAAGGGCAAGGGTTTTTCACTGTCATAGGTCCCAATGGCGAGGACCGATATACCCGAGATGGGTCGTTTAGGTTAGACAGCCAGGGCAGGCTGGTCAATTCCCAAGGGTACGAAGTCAAGATGGAAGGAGCAACTTCCATTCCTCCAGCGGTTGAAGATCTTACTGTAGATAAAAACGGAATGATATATGGCAAGATAGGTGGAACCTATCAGGAGTTCGGCAAGGTCATTTTAACCGTGTTTCCTAACCCTGCAGGTCTGGAAGGGGTAGGGTCCAATCTATATAGGGAGAGTGCCCAATCTGGCCCTGCAGTTAGCGTAGAGCCTGGGTTGGAGGGCGCAGGGTTCATCTTGTCAGGTTATTTGGAAAACTCCAACGTTGAGATCGTCACAGAGATGGTTAATCTAATAGTGGCACAGCGGGCTTTTGAACTTAACTCCAAATCAGTAGAGGCTGCAGATCAGATGTGGGCCATTGCAAATAACCTTAAACGATGACGGTAGGAATAAAAACGCTAAGGGTGATAGGGAATGTATTCCCAGTTAGAAATTAATGGATCAACATACGTCAATAATGTTTCCAGATCAAATAACACAGAGACTCAGAAGAATGAGAAATTGGCAAAAACCTGCAAAGATTTTGAGTCTGTTTTCCTTACTATATTGTGGCGCGACATGACCAAATCCTCAGGTCTGAACGCTGGCGAGTGGGATGTTGTGCTTTCTCAGATTATGGGGAAAGCTTGGGCGGAGGCGGGAGGTATAGGGCTGGCGAAGGTACTTTACAAACAGTTGTCGAAGTCATCTTCTGAAAATGATTTAGGAGATGATAATGGTGGAGAATTCTTGCCAGCCGAAGAATCACAATGAAGATAGTGACAGTTTAGATAAGATAAAGGAGATCTTACCCCACCGGGATCCTTTCTTGTTTTTGACGAGGATTGTAAACATTGAAGCAGGCAAATCGGCAGCAGCTGAATATGACGTACCCCATGATCACATCTTCTTCCAGGGACACTTTCCAGGAGAACCTGTTTTGCCTGGAGTTATTATTCTTGAAATGATGGCTCAAGCGGGTGCCCTTGCTGTTTTGTGCGATCCTGAACTAAAGGGTCGAGTTGTTTACCTTGTAGGCATTGACTCAGCGCGTCTCAGAAAGCCTGTGAGACCTGGAGATACTTTGCGGGCTGAAGTGGTCATAGAGGGCATCAAATTGGGAATTGGTAGGGGTAGCGGTAAGGCCTTCGTAGGCGATGAAGAAGTGGCCTCTGCTAAAGTCATTTTCGCCGTCCCTGTTTGACTATGGCTAACGTAGGTGCTAATATAGCAGAGATTACAGATTATTTCCTCCTGAAGGAGGTTGGTCTATGCCGACTATAGGTAAAGGAACCAAATTATTCACCTCGGAATCTGTGACAGAAGGCCACCCAGATAAGGTTGCTGACCAGATAGTAGATGCCATTTTGGACGCAATATTGGCCAAGGATCCTGTAGCAAGGGTCGCTTGCGAATGCCTAGTGAAGACCGGATTCGTATTGGTAGCAGGAGAAATTAGTACAGAGTGTTACGTAGACATGCCCTTTATAGTCAGGGACACTCTGAGAAAAATAGGTTATACAAGGGCAAAATTTGGTTTTGACGCTGATACCTGTGCAGTTCTTACAGCCATTGAAGAGCAATCTCCGGATATAGCTTTAGGGGTAGATCTTTCCCTTGAGTCCAAAGAAGGATTGATGTCTGCGACTCTTGGCGCAGGAGACCAAGGCCTCATGTTCGGGTACGCTTGTGATGAGACTGATGTGTTGATGCCCATGCCTATTTACCTAGCCCACCGCCTGGCGAAACGGCTTGCTTATGTACGGCACCAAAAAATCATACCTTACCTGAGACCGGATGGGAAAACCCAGGTGACCATGGAATACCAAGACGGGCAGCCTGTGCGGGTTCACACTGTTGTGATTTCCGCTCAGCATTCAAACGATATACCTCTTTCTACCATCCGTAGAGATGTAACTGAGAAAGTAATCAAACAAGTTATACCGCCTGAGTTTCTCGATGACCAAACCAGGATACTGGTGAACGCAACTGGTCGTTTTGTAGTAGGGGGACCCCAGGGCGATAGCGGTCTTTCTGGACGCAAGATCATCGTAGATACTTACGGTGGATTTGCCCGCCACGGAGGAGGAAGCTTCTCTGGGAAAGATCCTACTAAGGTTGACAGGTCGGCTAGTTATGCGGCTCGTTACGTTGCAAAGAACGTGGTTGCATCGGGTATTGCAAAAGAATGCGAAGTGCAATTGGCTTACGTAATAGGTGTGGCTGACCCTGTTTCAGTGTACGTAGATACCAAAGGTACAAGTGAAGTATCTGATGACGCAATTTTGCACGCGATTAAGAAATCTTTCGATTTCAGGCCCGCTGCAATTATAGAAAGATTTGATCTAAGAAGGCCAATTTATCTGCCCATATCGGTTTACGGCCATTTCGGGCGGGAAGATTTGGATCTTCCCTGGGAGCGATTGGATCTTAAAGATGAACTCTTGAAGCACATTTAAAACTTTAATTTGAAAATATTTGGGCTCCCTCTGCAATGAAATATATGCAGAGGGAGTTTTAATTTTAGACAAATAGGCTATTGCGCGACCACTGGATATGGGATAATATAACATCAGAAGCAGGTAATGGTATGACGCCATTTGAAAGAGGTGTTTACTCAGATTAGGTCAGCATTGGATAAAGTATCGGGTATAATTTACGGTTACCCGGCTTACTGCAGTCTTTGCAGTGCTCTACCTGTAGGCGAAAACGGTGTATGTTCTCAGTGTATTGAAACCCTTGAAAATCAGATGACAAATACTTGCATCATCTGTGGTATCCCTTTGGCTTCTCCTTTGACTTTATGCCAGACATGTCGATTGAATATGTACTACTTCGACAGGGCAAAATCTGCAGGGATTTATAAGGGACTTCTCAAGGATGCGATTCTTAGGATGAAATATCGAGGTGAGCGCTGGCTATCCAGGCCCTTGGGGCATCTCCTTTCTAATGTGGCTGTTTCCATGGGTAGTGTGGATATGGTCGTCCCTATACCGCTTGAGCCGTCTAGTATGGAGAAAAGGGGATACAATCAAGCTAAAGACCTGGCCCTTTATGTATCGTATAAAATAAAAGTGCCTTTGTTCGATATTTTGATAAGAGAGGGTAAAAAGGATCGTCAGGCCAAATTGAAAAGACTGAGTAGATGGGAAAATCTAAGAGATACAATGAAAGTAGAAACCGGTTGTGAGATACCTGGTTCTATTGTGTTGTTAGTAGACGACGTAATGACTACAGGCGCCACTCTTGATGAAGGGGCGAGAGCCCTCAAACAGGCAGGAGCGGAAAAAGTGTTATGCGCTACTCTTGCCAGAACGGTTAGATACTGAGGTAGCAATTATTGAGGGAAGAAGTGATAAACGTGGCGATTCAAAACTGCAAAAAGTGCGGAAAACTTTTTGTTAGTGCAGGCCTGTCAATTTGCGAAGACTGCGTAAAAAAAGAAGATGAGCAGTTCGAAATCGTAAAACAATACTTGTTGGAAAATCCTAGGTCTTCTGTGATAAAAGTGAGCGAGGCAACAGGTGTTCCAGTTGAAACGGTCACTGAATTTATGAGGCAAGGGCGGTTGATTGGGATCGAACCAGACGATGCCGAGAATATACTTGTGTGCTCCATATGCAAAAAGCCTATATCATCGGGCAGGATATGTGAGCAGTGCCAAAAAGCCCTTTCTGGCGATTCTTCTTTTGGGTCTGAGCGAAAAGATGATAAAATGCGTATGGAAGAACCTAAATTAAGGACAGACGATAAAACTGTCAAGAGCAGAGAACGTATGTACACGATAGACCTTATCCGTAAGAAAAAGGAATAGGTTTCTGGGTAATTAGCTAAACGCCATGTTCAGATTAATCGATGATTAATTTGGACGGTGGCGTAACCTAAAGAGAGGCGATGTCAGAGTGATGATATCCAGAATACAAGTGGAGCAGGTTCTCAAGGTATATAAGGCCAATAAAGCGTTGAGCGCTGAGTCGGCTGATGACAAAGTCTCCCATGGCGAAAGGCGAGATACAGTAGGGCTTTCCTTTACCAATGAAGATATTGAAAAGATAAAGGAAATTGTAGGAAAGTTGCCCGATGTGCGCGAGGACTTGATTGCACCTATTTCGAAGAAAGTCGAAAGCGGTGAGTATTCGGTCGATGCGGAATCTGTTGCCGAAAAGATGATGGGAAGGCTTTTAGCCGATAAGATTAGGTGATGACTTGCCTCAGAAGCTACGGAAATGAGTTTCGCTGCCGTCCCTGAAAGGGGCGGTTCTTGTGAAGGTAGAATCTTCAGAAATCATCGATCTGCTAAACCAGATAGAAAAGATCCTGGATAGACTTACCAGTTTGGCTCATAACAAACAAAAGTTTGTGGTTACTGGCGATTGTGCCGGTTTAGAAGCGGTGCTGGCCGAAGAAATGGAAGTTATCTGGGGGCTTAAGGATCTGGAAGAATTCACTGGTCCCAATGGGGACTTCTTCTTAGGTGATATCCTCAATCGAGAAGAATATAGTGCTACAAAAGTTCGCCTCAGCCAGAAGGCTTCTGCGCTTCGAAGACTTAACGAGCAGAATCAGAGATTGATAAGCAAGAGTATGGAAATTGTACAGTACGAGCTGGGGTTATTCTTGCCAAAAGACGATTATTTCAAAACTCGAGAACTGGCGCCTATAGCGTTTGATCAAAAGGTTTAGTCCGGGGGTGGCTTAGATGCCTTCTACTTTTACTGCCATAGAGATAGGAAAATCGGCGTTGCTGGCTTCGAGGCGCGCCATGGATACTACAGGGCACAACATAGCTAACGCAGCTACGCCCGGGTATTCGCGACAGCAAGTGATATTGGAACCTATAATACAAAGGGTTGATGTGGTTTCAGGCACGTCTGGCCTTGGCGTCAGGGTCGTCGATGTGCAAAGGATTAGAGATCCGTTTATTGACGGTGTGCTCCGGGGCGAGCAGGCGAAGAAGGCTGGTTTTGAATCTCAAAAGGAAGTCTTAGATCACCTGCAGATTCTTTTCGCTGAACCCTCAGATTCTAGCATGAGGAACTTTGTAGATGCTTATTGGGCAGCTTGGCACGATTTGGCTTCAGAACCCCAATCTCAAGCAGCCCGTGCCCAGCTCATGGAAACAGGGTGTTCTGTGGCGGATATGTTCAGACATCTAGGAAGCCAGATAGACTCGCTTACAGGGGACGTTGAAGCTGCTATATCCTCGACTGTGACCAAGGTTAATCTTTTGAGTGAAAGAATTTGTTCCTTGAACACTGAGATCTCCAGGGCTCTTGCTAGAAAAGAACCTGTAGGCGATTTGATGGACAGAAGGGACCTTCTCATTGATGAATTGACTGAGCTTACTGGTGCAACTGTAAGTTATCTAGATGAAGGGACGGTAAAGGTTAGCATCGGTGGAATTCCTATTGTCGATAAATACAAATCATATCCCATGTCCAGCGCCATAACCAGTAACGGCGTAGAGTTTTACGTAGTTACGGGCCCTAACGACAGCGATAAACTGCTGCTTAGCGGTGTTTCTGGGGCTCTAGGTGGTTATAAAGTTGCGAGGGACGAGATAGTACTCAAATTTAGAGATGAGTTGAATTCTGTGGCCCTTAAATTTTTCGAAGGTATAAATTACATCCATCAGGTTGATCCGGAAACTGGCGCGATTGACTCTAATGCCCATTATCCGACCTTTTTCCAGTTTTCCAATGATGTGCTTTCGACTATTAAAGTGACAGATGAAATCGTAAACGACCCGGGTAAGATACGGACCTCTATAGGTCTAGATGGTCTAGATGGCGAAATTGCCCACGCAATAGCCGATTACATAGCAGGTACCCCAAATGAGTTTTTGAGTGAGATTGTAACATCTGGGAGCGGGTTCGACCTCTCAGGTGGTAACTTTACAGAAAAATGGATGTCAATTGTGGGAAAGCTAGGTGTCGAGGGCCAGAAGGTTGAGATTGGTCATTCCACCCAGGAGCTTCTGGTCAAAGAACTGGCAAACAGAAGGGACTCGATAAGCGGGGTGTCTCGGGAAGAGGAAATAACGGAACTCATACGTGAACAACATGCTTTTAACGCAGCTGCCAGGCTCATAAGCGTTGCTGATGAAATGTTAGACACCATAATAAATCGGATGGGAATGAGCGGAAGATAGCTAGTTTTGAGGTGTGAGGGAGGTAGATCTTTATGCGCGTAACAGATCTTACCATTCAAAGGAACTTTCTTTACAATATTTTCAACGCTGAAAAGAGATTAGGATCTCTGCAGGAAATGGCTTCATCAGGCAAAGCCATCGGCAGACCCCAGGACGATCCTGTGGGTTCGGAAAAATCCATATCTCTTAGGCACAATATGGCTGTGAACAATCAGTATCTTCGCAATATGGAAAAAGCGAGAACCTGGATGTCTCAAACTGAACAAGCTTTGGGGCACCTAACCGATGTTCTTTCCAGAGTGCACGACTTGGCGCTTTTCGGTGCTACGGGTACCACGCCCGATGAGGCTAGGAAGGCTATTTCTGCAGAAGTTTCCCAGCTTAAAGAAGAGATATCGGGCGTTTTTGAGACCACAGTTGATGGACGCAAACTTTTGGAAGGAACTATGCCTGTGTGGCGCCTCAGTACCGATGTGACTATAACGTGTAAAGGTACTGAGAGTATAAGGGCAGATGTAGAACAATATATAGATCAGCTGATACAAGGGCTAGACAATTCCGATGAGGCGGATATTACGGCAGCAGCCGAAGGAATAGATCGGGTATTAGATTCGGTGTTGGCTCACAGAGCTGAGAACGGGGCGAAACTTCGAAGATTGGATATTTTAGAAGAAAAAGCAGGGGATATGGATATCGAGTTTCAGAGGCTTCTTTCCAATGTGGAAGAAGCAGATCTTACCGAAGTAATTGTGAAACTAATGTCCCAGCAGATGGCTTACCAAACTGCGTTAGCCGTGGGTGCTAGGCTAATTCAGCCTAGTTTGCTAGATTACTTGCGATAGGCGCATAGGTAATCCATGTCATACTGGGTAGGAGGGATTTACGTGGAGTTTGCCACCAAGCAGTTTGGAGTTATCGAGATAAGAGATGACCAAATTGTAACATTTCCTGAAGGACTTATAGGATTCCAAGGGTGCAAGAGATTTTTCGTTTTAGATATTGATGATGTAGGGTTCTTTAAATGGCTACAATGCCTAGATGAGGATTATTTGGGCTTTATAATCCTGGATCCCCGGTCAGTCTTTCCCGATTACGATCCAGAATTTGCGGCAAAGGATCTAGAGCCTTTGGGGGCTTCGAGCCCAGGGGATCTTGTGATGCTTTCAGTAGTGACGTTGCCTGAGGAAGTAACGGAAATGACTATGAATCTCCAAGCCCCACTGGTAATCAATCCCTCTAAGCGCTTAGGCAAGCAGGTAATTACTGTTTCGCCCGAGTATACTACTAAACATGCCGTGTACGCGCAGCTTCAAAACTTACTGAAGAGGACGGGCTAAAACATGCTTGTGTTATCGAGAAAAGCAGGCGAAGCAATACTGGTAGGTGACGATATCCTTATCCGGGTCACAGAAATAAGGGGTAGAGGTTCTAACGCTGTCGTTAAGCTGGGAATTGAGGCTCCTCCTGGCACCAGGATTTTGCGGGAGGAAGTAGAGGCTGAAATTGCCAGGGAAATGACTTTAGCCAAGGATTCTGTTTTGGACGTGGAACGTTTGAAAAGGGAATTCTTTAAAGAAGAAAAAAGTGAGGAATAAGGCTAAGTTTGCGCTTTTTACTTTCCGATGATTTAACTAAAGGGCTTTTGGAAAAGCCAGGTGTTGCCCATTGGCACATATGATCACAGCCCGGGCGCAGCCATTTTAGGAGGTGAAAACGTGAGTTCCAAAGTAACTATGAGCATGACAGGGTTGGATACGGAGACTCTTATTCAGGAGTTAATGAAGGTTGAAAGGATTCCCCTGGCAAAACTGGAGTCAAAGCAGAAACAGATATCTGACAAAAGGGCAGCTTGGAATACAATTAAATCGAAAATCGAGTCGTTGCTGCAAAAGATGAGCCCTCTGACTAGCAAAAGTGCATATGAAGCAAAAACTGCGAAGATAAGCGACCCGAGCGTGTTGTCGGCATCTGTTTCAGATTCTGCTGTTGCAGGAAGCTACCACATAGAGGTTACAACCTTGGCCAAGGCTCCTGTACTTCAATCTCAATTATTCCAGAAAGATCCTAATGAGGCGCTAGATATTTCAGGTGAACTGACTTTGACTGTAGGATCTAACGATCCGATTTCAGTGCAAATTGAAGAGGGAGATTCTCTCAATACGATCGCCGATAAAATTAACCAAGCAGGAGCTGGATTTGGAATTAAGACTTCTATTTTGCAGGTGAAACCTGGCGAGCATTCGGTTGTTATTACGTTAGAATCTACAGGGCAGACCATCACAGTCGAAGAGGCATTCGTTGGAGACTCATTAGGTTTAGAAGAGGTGGTTGAATCTTCAAAAGCTAAGTTTAAAATAAACGGCATTGAGTTTGAGCGAGATTCCAATACCATATCTGATGCAATACCTGGCCTCACTCTTGATCTTTCAAAATTAGGTGAAGCCTCTGTATCTGTGGCTTTAAATGACGACGCGATTGTAAATGGTTTGAAAGGTTTCATTGACGAGTATAATTCTTTACTTGACCTTATAGCCAAGTACAATTTCTGGGATAATGACACAAAGACAGGAGGCCTCCTTTTTGGAGATCCTTTGCTTCAGAGATTGCTTTCGGAAATCCGCAGCTCTATTTTTAGGTCTATCGGCGATAGTCTGCCAGGGTTTGCTTTCGTAGGGCAAATAGGGATCAGCACGGGCCCACTTGGCGCTTCTTCGCGGGATGGCAAATTATCTCTAGATGAATCTAAGTTTAGAGAGGCCCTTGCTGCGGACAGAGAGGGAGTAATCCGTCTTTTGTCAGGAGAGGGTGACCCAGAATCCCCAGACTCTTCAGGTATACTTACAAAGTTTCAGAGCACGCTACAGATGTACACTTCGTACAACGGATTTTTACCTTTAAGAGATGCCCAATTCGAAGCCCAAAACAAAGATATATCGAGGCAAATGGAAAATCTGGAACAACGGTTGGATATGAAACTTAACCGCTTACAGAGACAGTTTACAGCCTTAGAAAAATGCCTAATGCAGATGGAGACCCAGTCTCTGTGGTTATCCCAGCAGGTCATGGCGATGTTTTCATTTCAATAAAATCTAAATAGATGAAAGATAGGTGACGTGCTTTGGTAAATGTAGGGTACGTAGGTGATAGAGAGAAGGTACTTCAGGCATATAAACAGTCCAAAGTGGAGACTGCTTCCCCTGCTGAACTGGTTCTTATGCTGTATGACGGTAGCCTTAAGCACATGCGAAAAGCGGTAGAGTATATCGAAGAGAAGGATTACCAAGGCGCTAACGAAAGTCTTCTTCGCACACAAGACATTGTCGATGAACTAAGGTTTTCATTGGACTTTAATACGGGAGAAATAGCAGATACTTTGTATTCTATATATGATTTTGTGTATTCGGCTCTTGTAACTGCTAACCTCAAAAAAGATGCAGAAGTTTTAGAAAGCGCAATCAAAGTCATGACTGAGATTAGGGATGCCTGGGAAGAAGCGATAAGAGGCCATGATTGACAGTATTAAGGATTTGCTTGAACTTACGGTACAGGCCAAGGCTCTTGCAGAAGAGAGGAATTTCCAAGGGCTTGGTGATGTAATAGCTAAAAGACAGGATGTTATTAAGAAAATAGATTCTGAGAGTGACGAGGAGTTTAGCGACGAACAGGTTGAAATGATAAAAGAAATGGTGGTCCGCGTAGGCCAATTAGATAAAGAAATTATATCTTTGCTGAAAAACGAGATGAAAGAACTCACTCAAGAAATCCTCGAGGTTACTACCCAGCTCAGAGTTGTGTCTGCTTATGCCAACGGTTTTTCTTTAGGGAGAAGATTTGATACGATTCTTTAAAATAAAAAAGCCCCGGTTTGGACCGGGGCGGGTTGGCTTCGCTTACTGAGAAAGTATAGTTACTTCTGCAGCTTGCAGCCCTTTTGGGCCTTCGACGATTTCGAATTCTACAAGATCGCCTTCGTTTAGCGTACGAAACCCATCTGATTTGATTGCCGAATAGTGGACGAATACGTCTGGACCATCTTCACGTTGAATAAAACCAAAGCCTTTTTGCGCGTTAAACCATTTTACTGTACCTTGCATTGTGGGACATTCCTCCTAATTACTGACGACGGTTTCCCGCCCGTCGCCTTTTAGAGCTTTTGAGCTCGTGTTGCGAATATAGCACGATAAAGAGAAAGAGTCAATACAATTTTTGGTTCAAACTATTCTGACAAGGCCCTTTATTCATTCACTAATGAGTTTCAATACGCAGACTTGAGAAAAACTTCAGGCGGAGAGCCTGTGGATAATGTGGATAATTCTGTTGATAACCACTTAAGCGATAGTTTAATATTGTGAATTGTGATGTGGATTTCAGGTTCACAGATGTATAAGTTTGGCGTATCATTGAATTCAAGCTTGATCATGTTGTGAATCTCCTATAAAGGTAAATACGATAGATCTGACGAAGACTATACCAAGATACAAAGGAACTTTGAGGTTGGGTAGGGAAGTAGGCATATAAGAAATGGTTTCGCTGAGGAGGCATGCCACATGCAGATAAACGTAGTAGGAAAGAATGTGAACGTAACCCCCGCGCTCCGAGAATACACAGAGAAAAAGCTATCTAAGTTGGAGAAATACATTAGACAGGATGCAGGATTGTGCCAGGTGATATTTACAAGTCAGCGGGGCAGGTATGTGGTGGAAGTTACTCTACCTCTGAATGGCATGATTCTAAGGGCAGAGGAATCGGCTCAAGACGCATTTGCATCAGTGGACCTGGTTGTGGAAAAACTGGAGCGGCAGGTAGAGAAATATAAGACCAGATTGCTTAAAAGAGACAAATCAGAACCTAAAGCGGTCGAACGCATGGAATCTGGGGAGGAGCCAGAAACTGGTAAGATCGTGAAGATCAAGAAATTTGACATGAAGCCTATGTTGCCTGAAGAAGCGCTTCTTCAAATGGAATTATTGGGACACGATTTCTTCGTATTTACAAATGGGGAGACCGGTTTGATAAACGTTATTTACAGACGCAAAGACGGAAACTTTGGCTTGATTGAACCCGAGATTTAGCGGCTTTGCTATTTATCTATTTTAGGCGAGGGAACCAACTTGGAACAACCTAAGGTTGCGGCAGTCATGTTTGAAGGCGGTGCTCCGAAGACGCCTTTGGATATGACAATGAAAAATGTCCGGAAAGAGATCGCCTTGGATACACTGGCCAAGTTGGCTTTAGCCCCGGAGATAGACGAAATCATATTGGCTACCAATTATGAGGATCTTGCTTATGAGGCTTTGGAATTCGCCACTGTTGATTTAGAGCCAAGTAGCGACAGGTTTCACTTTGGGCTGAGATTGAGAGAAATAATTGTGAAATACGGTTTAGAAAATGTGCTTTACTTGGGGGGAGCTTCTGCTCCCCTTATGTATCCACACGAGTTCGACCAAATTGCCCTTACACTTAAGCAAAGCAGAAACACAGTGATCATGAATAATGTTCAATCAGCAGATTTGGTCGCTTTTACGCCTGCAAGAGCTATTGACGAGATAGAATTGCCTGATAACGATAACCAACTTGGCAATTTGCTTAGAGGTATTGGAATGCGACGGCTCCTGATCCCCAATTCCGGGAGAGTAAATTTTGATGTAGATACCCCAACTGATATCCTGATCCTAGGTCTCCATCCTCAGTGTGGAGAGCGGGCGTCGAAAATCATAAATTCTCTCGACTGGCCCACTGAAAACCTTCATAAAGCCCTAGACTTGCTTAAAGACGATTCACGGGAAATAGCGGTTATAGGGAGAGTTGGGCCGTCTGTGATTCAGTATATAAACTCTAACATGGTTCATAGGATGAGAGTATTTTCTGAGGAAAGGGGCATGAAAGCTCTAGGCCGGGAAGAGCGAGGAGAAGTTGTTTCGCTTTTAGGATTTGTCATAAGTGAACTGGGACCGGCAAAGTTTTTTAGCTATTTGTCTGAGATCTGCGATCTTGCCTTTATCGATACGAGGGTAATTTTCGCTCACTGCCAGGGGAAGGTTTCTGATTGGGATAGGTTCTATTCAGATCTAGGGCAATACCAAGTAATCCAGAACCAATGGGTAAGGGAATTCACTAAGAGCGCTGTGGAGGCTCGGATACCTGTAATACTTGGTGGGCACAGTCTTGTAGCCGCTGGGCTTTGGATTATGGCCGAAATGGTTGTGAGTGAGAAGCAAGCTTCAGGGTACCGCCATAACACTTCAATTATGGCTCCATATTGATTGGAAACTTTATCTAAGTCGGAGTGTCTAACATGTCTGGTATGAATTACACATCTCGTGATTACGAGGAGTTGATCAAGAAGATAAATGGGGTTCGTGATTGCCAGGTTTTTGTGTGTGATGATGGCAGCATAGGAGAGATTCATGTTGTTGCGCAACCAGGGCGATCGAGAACCCACATAGTACGGGATGTGCAATCTGTTCTAATAGCATCTTGTGGGACCAGGATAGATAGTCGTAATATTTCAGTCGTCCATATTGATGACTATGGGACTGAAAGAAGCGTCAGACTTAGGCTTATAGGGATTGAACTTACAGTTAGTGAGCGTAAGGGCAAAGTTCGGGTTAAGATGGATCTAGGCGAAACATCAGTAGTGGGTGAGGCTGAAGGAATCCCTTCGGCCACGCGGTGGAATTGGTTGTGCGCTGAGGCTGCCGTAAGCGCTTTGAGGAAGTTTCTTAGAGAAGACGTGATGATTTCTATCATGGATGTGAGGGTAGTTGAGTCAAGACCGCTTAAGACGATCTTGGTTACTCTTCAAGTTTCAGAAGGGGGAAAAGATACAGTTCTGAGTGGTTCTTGCCCTATTTCTTGCGATGAAAGACAGGCAGTGGTCAAGGCAACTCTGGATGCGATTAACCGGCGGTTTCCTTTGCTCGCCGAAATGCCTGAAAATTTCATGAAATCTGAATGATAATAGAAGGATAAAAAAACATAGCGTTGAACAAATAATTGTGCCGACAGCCTTCCTGATTCTATGAGCGGAGTTACGTGAATCTGACCTAGCGGTTCAGATTCTGCTAGTTGACAGGAGGTTTTTAAGTGAGCAAGAAAGTTCGGAGGGTGATTTTTACCATCCTAACGCTGCTTTTAGCCGGAGCAGCTAACTTCCAGTTAGGTTAAACCTCTAAAAGGCTGTCGGCTACCGTCATGAGGTGTTCGGCATTGAATAAGAAGACTAGAGCCTTCGATGTTTACTTGTGGGCTATTACTTTTCTAGGTATTGCTTTGCTTTTCTTCAACATTCCTTCCTTCAGCAGCTGGACTGAATTTCTAGAGGTCTTATTCTTGGGTCTTTTGATTTTTTTTGGCGAAGGTTTGGCAATTCCATTTCCAAAGGGTAAAGGCACTGCGTCGGTGGCTGCTCCTTTGATATTCACAGTTATCGTCCTATATGGGCCTGCTGTTGGGATATGGGTTGCGGCCCTGGCTACTTTGAGAAAAAGGGATCTGGTCGGAGAAGTCCCCATAAAGATAGTGTTGTTTAACAGGGGAATGCTAAGTATCTGCGCTTATGTTTTCTCGAAGGTGTATAGCCTTTTGGGTGGCCAATTTGGGTCCCTAGAGTTTCCAGTAGGCCTACTGAGCTTTATATTGGCTGCAAGTGCTTACACAATATTGAACGGCGTTGTCATTGGAGGGGCTTTGGCTCTTCAAACTGACGTATCTTTTTCCGCTGTCTGGAAGCAAAACATAGTATGGATGCTTCCCAGCATGTTTGCACTGTTTCCTCTCGGGGCTCTGATGGTTGTAGTGACTGAGCAAGCGGGACCTCTTGTCCTGTTGTTGTTTTATCTACCTCTTGTGGTGACCAGAATGTCTCTTCAAAAATACGTTGACTTGAGACAAACCTACGGTGAAATGGCGCAAGCTTTAGGTACAGCCGTAGACGCCAGGGACCCGTACACACATGGCCATTCTATTAGGGTTTCAGAGTACTCTGGGCTTTTAGGACAAGAGATTGGACTAGATGCGGAACATGTTGATTTGCTGAAATATGTTGCGCTTCTCCACGATGTGGGGAAGGTAGGCGTGCCAGATGCGGTTTTGAAAAAAGCTGACAACTTTACGGCAGAAGAATATGAGGAGATGAAGAAACATGTAGACATCGGCGCTGATATAATTTCAGCCATGAAGACCTTGGGTCAAGGAGCAGATTGGGTTAGATACCACCATGAAAGATGGGACGGTACAGGTTTTCCTGAAGGTCTCAAAGGCGAGGAAATACCACTTGAAGCGCGTATTATCGCGTGCGCCGATGCTTTTGACGCTATGACCACAGATAGGCCATACAAAGAACGGATGACCTACGAAGAAGCCAAAGAGGAGATCGTAAGGTGCAGCGGCACTCAATTTGATCCTGAAATTGTAAAAGTAATGGTCAAAATCATAGACGAAAAGTTAATGGGGAAGTAAATTGTTGTTTCTGGTTGCGGTTATCATTTCTCTGGTCGTTGGATCGGTTTCAGGCGGGAAGATTTCTCGACTAGGCGAAATCGAGATAGATAGGGTAGTATGGATCGCGAGTTCTTTCTTGATAAAGATGGCTTCAAGTCATGTTTTAACAGGAAGATTTGAACCGTCTTCCGGGATTTGCCTTTCTTTGAGTATGCTCACCTACCTTACGCTGTTTTATGGGCTTTACCCAAACCTTAGACTACCTGGATTTACCCTGTTGACTGCAGGCGCATTTTCTAACTTTCTAGTTATAATTGCCAATGGAGGCAGGATGCCAGTTGATTTGTCTCATCTGGAACCTGGCGTCGTAGAAAGTCAAATACCTGTTTTAATGAGGAGCCTCACACATTGCCAATTGATAACTGACACAAAGCTGAAAGTTCTTGCCGATATATTTTCTTGGAGGTTTTTAATTATCAAACCTACCACTTTTTCTATTGGCGATGTGCTAATGGCTGCAGGCGTTTTCTTTTTTGTTTTGAAAATAATGCATAGAGATTTTGGGGAATGGGAAAAGGGTGATAAAATTAGGGGCGATAGAGTATAGGGGAAGTCGCCTATGTTACAGCTTGCCTATGGAAAAGGAGATACTTATGTCGATTATAAAGAACTTATTAGATTCAAATGAAAGGGAACTGCGTAAGATAACCCCAATTGTTGATGCTGTCGGTAAGTTTGAACCTGCTTTGGAGAAACTTTCTGATTTAGACCTTCAGGGCAAAACCCAGGAATTCCGAGAGCGCAGTTTTAGGGGGGAACCCTTAGATAAGTTGCTACCTGAGGCTTTTGCGGTCGTTAGGGAAGTGTCTAAACGTGTTCTTGATATGCGTCACTTCGATGTTCAAATAATAGGTGGAGCTGTTCTGCATCAGGGCAGAATTGCTGAAATGCAGACTGGAGAAGGTAAGACTCTTGTGGCTACCTTGCCAGCTTATTTGAACGCTATACATGGCGCTACAGTTCATGTGGTTACGGTCAACGACTATCTTGCCAGAAGAGATAGGGAGTGGATGGGTCAAATATATAGGTTTTTAGGATTGGATGTTGGGTTGGTAATTCCAGGTATGGATGTGGCTTCTAAGAAAAGTTCTTATTCTTGCCCGATTGTGTATGGCACTAACACAGAGTTCGGTTTTGACTATCTCAGAGATAATATGGCGTGGCGTAAGGAGGACTTAGTTCAAAGCGCTCTAAATTACGCTATAATCGACGAAGTTGACTCAATTTTAATAGACGAGGCCAGAACACCTCTTATAATTTCAGGACCCAGTGAAGGCACTACAGACAAGTATTTGAGGTTTCGAGACCTTGCCCGAATCCTGAAAAGAGACAAACATTATATAGTAGATGAAAAAGCCAGGACCATCGCTCTGACCGATGAAGGCATTCAAAAAACTGAAGAGTATCTGAAGATAGATGACCTTTCATCCCCAGACAATATCGGTATTGAACATTATGTTAAGCAGGCATTGAGAGCTAAAGAACTTATGCATCGCGATATAGACTACGTAGTTAAGAACGGGGAAGTGCTCATAGTAGATGAATTCACTGGCAGGATTCTATTGGGTAGGAGGTTTTCTGACGGGCTTCATCAGGCGATCGAGGCCAAGGAAAACGTCAAGATTAGAGAAGAGAGCGAGACCCTGGCTACTGTAACTGTTCAGAACTACTTCAGGATGTACGATAAGCTAGCGGGAATGACCGGAACTGCGGCTACTGAGGAGGCCGAGTTCATAGAAATATATGGGTTGGACGTGGTTAGTATCCCGCCGAATAAACCGCTTATAAGAAACAACATGCCCGATTCCATTTGGAAAACGGAAGAAGTCAAATTTGGAGCCGTGGTGGAAGAAATTATCCAAATGCACCAGATGGGGCGTCCTGTTCTCGTAGGCACACGTTCTGTGGAGAAATCAGAAATGCTGTCTGGGATGCTCCAACAAAGAGGGATCCCCCACCAGGTGCTAAATGCAAAATACCACGAACGGGAAGCGGAAATCGTGGCACAGGCTGGGAGAAAAGGGTCAGTTACTATTGCCACAAATATGGCAGGGCGGGGAACAGATATCTTGCTTGGAGGCAATCCAGACTTTATGGCCCGGTCGGCCTTGAAAAAAGAGGGATTTACTCCTGAAGTGATTGCTGTGGCTTCAGAAAAGGTGCTTCCCCAGGAGATGCTGGCGAAGATAGAAGCGGGTTCTTCCGATGAATTCATTGATGCTGTTCTTGAAGCAAGGAACAGGTATAAAGAACTTTTTGAGCAGTTTCAGAAAGTGACAGAGGCAGAACATAAAGAAGTGGTAACTTTAGGCGGCCTTCACGTTCTAGGAACTGAACGGCATGAGGCTAGGCGCATAGATAACCAGTTGAGAGGTAGAGCAGGTAGGCAGGGAGATCCAGGTTCCTCCAAGTTTTATCTTTCTTTGGATGACGAGCTGATGCGCCTTTTCGGTGGGGATCTGGTAAGTAGCGTTATGGATAAGGTGGGCTTTCCCGATGATGAGCCTATTGAGCATCCTATGATCAGTAAATCTGTGGAGACGGCTCAAAGGCGCATCGAGGCCCATAATTTTTCCATTAGGAAAAACGTTTTGGAATACGATAATGTTTTGAATAAACAGCGTGAGGTCATATATGCTCAAAGGCGCGAGGTTCTAGAGACTGATGATGTTTCTGGCATCATAAAGAATATGATTCGAAGCACAGTGGACCAAGGATTTGATTTCTTCTGGGGTCCGAGCGATAGCAGTAATGACGCAGACATAAGCGGCTTGGTTTCTTATCTTACAGAGGTATTTCCTACTCCCGAGTTTAAGCAGGTTCTAGAGGCACAAAAGTCCAGAGATGAGGCCCTGGGAGCGGTGCTTGACATTTTCGACCGAGGCTACCAGGCAAAAGCTGAAATGCTGGGCCCATATATTAGCGAAGTGCAGCGTCTGATTTTGCTAAGAGTAGTGGATCAGAAGTGGGTGAATCAACTCCGCGCCATGGAGGGACTAAGAGATGGTATTGGTTTAAGGGCCTACGGGCAAAGAGACCCACTCTTGGAGTACCAAAAAGAAGGCTACGAACTATTTCAGGATATGGTGAGAAATATTGAGAAAGATACAGTTAGCTACTTTTTCAGAGTAACTGTGTCGAAAGAAAAAAAGCCTAAGGAACGAGAGACGTCCAGAGTAATGAGATTTAGTGGACCGGGGGCTGGTGAAGGGGAAAGCCGAGAGCAAAAAGGGCCTACGCCTCGCAAAGCGGGTAAAAAGGTAGGAAGAAACGATCCTTGCCCCTGTGGAAGCGGGAAAAAGTACAAGAATTGTTGCGGCAAACTTGGATAAAAAATCGGATAAAGAATGAAAAGCGGGGGAGTTTTATGTACGAAGTAGTTATTGATGAGCTGGGGCAATTGAGAGAAAAATTAGCCAATATTGGGAGGTCTCTTTGACCCCTCTCGATTATCCCAGGAATTGGCAGAACTTAAGACCCAAATGGAAGACCCTGCAGTATGGAGCGATCCTAAGCGGGCCCAGACTGTTGGCAGACGCATAAGTTTCATTGAGAACAGATTGGATTTGTTTAATGATCTGAAACGCCGAATAGACGATACCGAGGGTATCGCCTTGTTGGCCGAAGAAGAAGGGGATATATCCCTTTTCGACGATCTTAAACAGGAGGTCCAAGAAATATCTGAAAAGATTAATGCCTTGGAGTTTGAGACCCTGCTGACAGGTCCTTACGATTCAAGGGATGCCATAGTGACTTTGCACGCAGGCGCAGGCGGGACAGAGGCTATGGACTGGGTCGAGATGCTTTACAGGATGTACTCCAGGTGGGCGGAGCGCAAGGGATTTGAAGTAGAAACCCTAGATATACTTCCAGGAGATGAGGCAGGGCTGAAAAGCGTCAGCTTTTCTGTACGAGGAGATTATGCGTACGGTTTTTTGCGATCGGAGAAAGGGGTGCACAGACTAGTTAGAATTTCTCCTTTTGATTCTAATCAGAGGCGCCATACTTCCTTTGCATCAGTCGATGTTTTGCCTGAGATCGAAGCCGAAGAAGAGGTGGAAATTAGCCCTGATGAAATCAGAATTGATACGTTCAGAGCCTCGGGCGCAGGAGGTCAGCACGTTAACAAGACAGATTCGGCCGTAAGAATTACCCACATACCTACAGGGATAGTTGTTACGTGTCAAAACGAGCGTTCTCAGCATGCCAATAAACTTGTGGCCATGAGGGTTTTGAAAGCCAAATTGTTGGCGCTTAAGGAAGAAGAGAGATTAAAGGAAATTGAAAATCTTAGAGGTCCTCAGAAAGAGATTACTTGGGGTAGTCAAATCAGGTCGTATGTCTTCCAGCCGTACACTTTAGTTAAGGACCATCGTACAGGTCTTGAAGTGAGCAGTGTAGAACGGGTGATGGATGGGGATATAGACGATTTTATATACGCTAAGTTACAGCAAGATGCTCAGCAGGCAGTATCTGAATGATAAGTCAAATTCATGGGGGTAGGTTTCATATGTCAAGAAAACATGCTGCATACGTAGTTTTGTTAGCGGGCTTAGGAGCGTTTTTGGTAGGTTGGTTTGGTAGAGGTTTGGCGTTTGCTGGTAACGCGCCGTTGCCTGGAAGCGAAGAGGATCCCTTGGTATCTCGGGCGTACGTGGATTCTGTATTGGCTATGAAAGTGGTAGAGGTTTCCCCTGGACAAAGTTTGATCGGATACTCTGGAACCGAAATCATACTTAGGGCGGGAACGGCTACTGTCATAGATTCGGAACTTGGCGGTTTGTGCGATTGTACTGAGGGGGTTGATCTTACTAAAGGTGCTAACGTTCCGACCAATCATTTGCTTTTGGTTCCAAGAGATGACGGTAGAGGTATAAAAGCGACTTCTAAAGTTGTGGTGATGGTGCGCGGTAAGTTTGACGTGAAGTAGCGCTAAGGGCAAACCTTATCTAAATGAGATAGAACGATGTCGATGTTTTGCTGGGCAAGGGAGGAGAGGATCGAAAGTTTTTCGTTAAGGATATTTTTATACGTATCTGCATTTTCCATTAAGGCCGAGAATTCTTCCACAAGGTCGAAATTGGGCTCTTTTTGTGGGTAGGGTAATTGGGGCAAACCAGTCGATCTGCAGAATGCTCCGATTTTCGGGTCTATGTATACTCCCATAAACGGGATGCCAGCTTTTGCTGATAGTATTAAAGTATGTAATCGCATGCCAAGGCAAAACTGACCTAATTCCAGAATCCCCAGGGTTTCTTCAGGCGAGATGTTAGAAATGACAGGTAGAGGGTCCTGATCCATTTCTGCGAGTTCTTGGTTCAAAGCGTTAGTTAATGTCAGGTCCTTGCTTTGCATGGCAAGGAAACAAGGGGATAATCCCTGTTCCCTCAGGGTCGAGATGAGAGTTTTGATTTGCCCATGAAACCAGTCTGGAGCGTTTATGTCCCGCAAAGCGATCCAGACGATGTCTGTTTTACTGTCTAATCCGTGAGACTGGAGAATCTCGTCTACTACGTAATCAGGTGAGGGCTCAAGGAGAAAAGCAGGATCTGCAGTCACCTCTATATCTTTGGTTACTCCCATTTCAATGAGTTCATCACGAGATTCTGCGTCTCTTACAGTTATGGCTTCTACAGTTTCCAGGGCCCGTTTGGTAAGGACTCTCCCTAGTCGCGACCGTATGGGTCCTATGCCATTGGCGTACACGATTACCGGTTTTTTGTATATATGGGCAAGGTTTATTATGGACAGGTAATACAAAAGGGACCGGAAAGAAGTTGCGTCTTGAAGGAGACTACCGCCGCCGAAGATCACCAAGTCAGATTTTCTCATGGCCTTAGTCACTTCTGTAATTGACATCCTGTGATAGGATTCAACGTTATAAGTATGGCTGGTTTCGTCAGGATGCTGGGAAAGGACGATCAGATTTAAGTCGGGCCTTGCCTTTCTGAGCGCATTTATAGTAGAAGTCAGAATGGCTTCATCTCCTATATTCCCAAAACCGTAATACCCGGAAAGGAGAACGTTCCCCACTCTTAGACACCTCGTTTTCTCATGAGCTCCTGTATCTGGGTGGCTAATTATAACTCTAGACGAAAATCAAGTCTTTTTGAATCATAACAAAAAAGATGCTCTTAAGGAAGCACGAGAACCGTCCCCATGGTAAACTAAAAAAGCGAGGTGAGGCTAGAGTTGGTGGATATTCTGGGTGTTGAGTTTTATCCGGTGACTCTCCAAGGAGCGTTAGAGACCATAGATTGGATGATGAATCAGGAGAGTGGTCGTACGAGGCTTGTCATTACAGCCAACCCGGTCATGGTTATGACTGCTCAGAAGGATCCTGAGTTTATGGATATACTCAAACGGGCAGATCTGATCGTTCCAGATGGTGTTGGGATTATATGGGCAGCGCGTAAGAAGGGTTTAGACTTACCTGAAAGGGTAACTGGTGTAGAACTGGCTTATGGGTTGCTCGGACAGGAACCGTCGCCGAAAATATTTTTTTTGGGCGGGAAAGAAGGAGTAGGAGTAAGAGCTGCTGAAAATGCTAAGCAGATGTTTCCAGGAGCTAGGATAACAGGCGTCTGCCATGGTTACTTCAGCCTAGACGAGGAGCACCAAGTGGTGAAAACCATTAGAGATTCGCAATCAGATATCCTGTTTTGCGCCATGGGTTCGCCGAAGCAGGAAAAATTTATATGGAAATACAGGCATGAGCTAGGAGCTAAGGTGGGTATAGGGCTTGGTGGGGTTTTGGATGTTCTGGCAGGTGACAAGAAAAGAGCTCCTGAGTATATTCAGAAGATGGGTTTGGAGTGGCTGTACAGGTTAATTTTGGAACCGAGTAGGATAAAGCAGGATATGGTGCTACTTCAGTTTGCGGCCAAGGTTCTTGCAACTGGTTCTAAAGATAAAACAAGTTCAGGAGACGGAGGGATTGAGGATGGAGGACTCTGCGAAAGAGAGCGTGGAATGCACAATTCAAAGAATAAAGGAAACAGCTAGGGATATAAGGATTCATATTATAGAGATGACGTGTAAGGCCGGCTCAGGACATCCTGGCGGGTCTTTATCTTGTGCCGATATAATAAGCACTTTGTACTTTGGCGGCGTGCTAAACGTAAAGCCTGAAGAGCCGTTATGGCCTGATAGAGACAGGTTTATTTTGTCTAAAGGGCATGCTGCTCCAGCGCTGTACGCCGCTTTGGCAGAACGGGGGTTTTTCTCGAAAGATATTCTGCCCACCTTGAGGCAGTTTGGTTCTCCTTTACAAGGGCACCCAGATTGCCGTCAAGTGCCAGGGGTGGAGGTTTCGACCGGTTCTTTGGGCCAAGGGCTGTCTATGGGGGTAGGCATGGGCATTGCCGGTAAATTGGATAAGAAACAGTACAGAGTTTGGGTGCTTTTGGGAGATGGCGAATGCCAGGAGGGCCAGGTTTGGGAGGCTGCTATGGCTGCAAGCCATTACAAACTGGACAATCTCACTGCTATAATAGATAATAACCATCTGCAAATAGATGGCAGAATTGAAGATGTTATGAACCCTGAGCCAATCGCAGAGAAATTCAAAGCCTTTGGCTGGCACGTTTTATGTGTAGACGGTCATGATCCTTGCCAACTGCTGAAGGTTTTCCAAGAGGCAAGCGCAGTCAAAGGACGTCCTTCGGTAGTGATTGCCGAGACGGTCAAAGGCAAGGGCGTGAGTTTCATGGAGAATAAAAAAGAGTGGCACGGTAAAGCTCCCACTCCTGAACAGGCAGAACAAGCTATACGTGAATTGAAAATGCTTGAGGTTTAGAGTTATCCTATAATTTTGGGCAGAATTGCCATCAAAAAAGGGTGAAGGGAAATGTTTGAAGCATCTGAAATGAAGGCAACGAGGGATTCCTATGGCGAAACTTTGGTTGAATTGGGCAAGGAAAATCCTGATGTTGTGGTGTTAGATGCAGATTTATCTTCTTCAACAAAGACATCGCTTTTCGCTGAGGCGTTTCCAGATAGATTTTTCAACGTAGGAATCGCAGAAGCTGACATGATGGGCATAGCCGCAGGACTTGCCAGATCAGGTAAAATCCCCTTTGCATCTACGTTTGCTGTATTTGCCAGCGGCAGGGCATACGACCAAGTTCGTCAATCCATCGCTTATCCCGGTTTTAATGTTAAAATCGTTGCTTCACATGGGGGCATTACTGTAGGTCCAGATGGTGCTTCCCACCAGGCTCTTGAAGATATTGCTCTTATGCGGGTGATTCCGGGTATGGTAGTTATCGTCCCATGCGATGCTACGGAAACGCGTTTGGCTGTAAGGGCGGCTGCTCGTTACCATGGACCAGTGTATATAAGGTTGGGTAGGGCAAAAGTGCCCAAGATTCTTAGGGCTCATGACGATTTTGAGATCGGTAAAGGATTGGTATTGTGGCCTCAATTAGATGGGCGAGGTTTAGATGATCTCATCGAAGATAGACAGCACTCCAATCCAGAAGAAGCGCCTTTTGCCGTTTGCTTTGTAGCTTGTGGTGTCACGGTCCAGCCTGCAATGGAGGCAGCAGAAATATTGGAAGCCGAGGGAATATCTTGTCTGGTTATAGATATGGCTAGCGTGAAACCTATTGACGAAGATTTGCTGGCTACGGCAGCTCGTAACAGCCGGGTTATTATAACCTGCGAGGAGCATAGTATTATTGGGGGATTAGGTAGCGCAGTGTGTGAAACGGTATCAAAAACCCACCCTATCCCAGTCATACGCCTAGGCATTGAAGACCAGTTTGGTCAGTCGGGCTCGGCTGAAGAACTCATGGAAGCGTACGGTCTTACATCCAGCAATTTTTGCCAACAAGCAAGGGATTTTTTAGAAACCTGGTGGCAATTTTTTTAATAATGTTAGAAAATAAGGGTTTTTTGAAACAGGATACCCACAAATTGTGTCGAATAGTAATGTACAAGCACAACGAGGTTTTTTCCCGAGTGCTGCGGTAGGTGAGTTTGTTGATTAATCTGAGAAACGTATCCAAAGATTATGGTGGCACCGTCAAAGCTTTAGAGTCGGTAAACCTTGAGATAGATAAAGGTGAATTTGTGTTCATTGTAGGTCCTAGTGGGGCAGGTAAATCTACTCTTATTAAGCTTTTATACAGAGAAGAAGTGCCTTCCAAGGGACAAGTTGTGGTTCTAGGTAAGGATCTAGCTAAGTTGCGTCGTAGGGAGGTTCCTTATCTCAGACGACGAATTGGTGTGGTGTTTCAGGATTTTAAGCTGCTGGAAGAAAAGACAGTGTGGGAAAATGTGTCTTTCGCATTGGAGGTTACAGGTACGCCAAACCGGGAGATTAGAAAAAGGGTCAGCCAGGTTTTGACACTTGTGGGGCTAAAGGATAGGAGAGACGCGTTTCCCAACGAATTATCTGGAGGGGAACAGCAAAGGATTGCTATCGCAAGGGCCTTGGCGCGAAACCCTGATATTTTGCTGGCAGACGAGCCTTCCGGTAACTTGGATCCCAAGACATCTTTAGAGATTTTCAGCCTTCTCGAGCGTACCAATATGTATGGTACGACAGTTGTTGTAGCGACTCATGCACAGGAAATGGTCAATCTCTTTAAGAAGAGAGTAATCGAACTTAGAAACGGCACAGTTGTACGTGATGAGAGAAGAGGGGCGTATAGTTCTTGAGATTTATAGGATATGTGTTTTCTGAGGCTTTCAGAAGTCTTTGGCGCAACAAACTTTCATCGTTTCTTTCGTCGCTTACAACTGGTTTTGCCTTGTTTCTGCTTGGCATAAGTTTTTTGGTTAGCATAAACCTGGGATACATTTACACTATGGCCGAGGAGCAAATGGAGATCCAGGCTTACATCATAAAAGACGCGACCGCTAACCAGATTGCTACAGCCGTTGATCAGGTGCAGAAAATACCAGGGGTTAGTACAGTAAAATATGTGAGTAAAGAAGACGCTCTCGAAGAGCTGAAAGTTATGTTTAAAGACAAAGCATCTGTGCTGGAGTCGTTGGAAGACGAAAACCCTTTGCCTGCAAGCATAAGGGTGAAAACAAGTAGCGTAGAGTACATAGATAAAGTCGTAGAAGAAATTCAGACTATGGATATTATAGACGATGTCATTTATCAAGAGGAAGTTTCGAGACGAATGATGTCAATCGGCAAGGCTGTTCAGTATATATCCCTGGGCGGTATGGTTGCAGTAGGAGCGGTTTCGGTCATGGTCATAGGAAATTCCATTAGGCTGACAATTGACTCTAAGCGCCATGAAATTGGGGTAATGAAGCTGGTCGGTGCTACCGATGGTTTTATTGTAGGTCCTTTTATCCTTGAAGGAATGGTTATGGGCATAGTTGGGAGCATCTTGGGGGCCGTGTTTGCAGTAGGGATATACAATTGGCTTTTTGAAAAGATTTATGAGGTTATTCCGTTTATGCCTATGTTTGCGTTAGATGCCGAGTCCAAGTTACGCATGTTTGGTATCATGGCTATTACAGGAATTGTAGTTGGAGTAGCAGGGTCAGTGATTTCGGTTAGGAGACACCTGAAAGTGTGATTGTTTTGGAGGTCATACCATGAAAAAGCACAAATTCAGATACGGGGGCTTCTTAGTTTTTGTCCTCTTGGCTGCATTGTGCCTAACTACTGCCAATTACTTTAATGTAGCCAAAGCAGGAATCTTGGATGATAAGTTCGAGGAACTGGAGCGAATACAAAGGGAGATCGAACAATATCAAAAGGAAATCGACTCAAAGCGGCGGTCTGAAACATCTGTGTTAAAAGAACTGGAGAAGCTAGAGATGGAGCTCGCTTTGTCGGAAAAAGAACTGGAGTACATATTAGCGAGGATCGATTATTTAAACGGTAGAATATCTGAGACCAAACGAGAAATCGAAGACATGGAACTCAAAATAGCTGAGCAAAAAGAATTGTTTAGTGAAAGACTTGTGTCCATGTATAAAGCGGGCCAAATGTCTTATCTTGAGGTACTCCTTAGCTCAAACAGCCTCTCGGATTTTATGGCTAGGTTGTATTATCTCCGAGAAATTGCCCAGGACGATGTACGGCTTATTGAAGAATATCAGGCTATGAAAGTTGCCCTAGATGAGAAAAAAGAGTCTCTCGAAAAAGACCTGGAAGATATGACATGGTCTAAGAAGCAGGAGGAGGAGAAAAGGGCAGCAGTGGCGTCGCGGAGTAACGATAGAGAGAGGTATCTTGCACAGTTGCAGCAGGATCGGGAGAAGTTGGAAGAAGCTCTAGACCAAATGGAGCGTGAATCCAAAGCTCTGGAAAAGGTCATAGCAGACCTTCAGGCTGAAGGGCACCAAAGGGAAAAGCCTGGAGGACTATCTATGATACGTCCTGTATCGGGCGGGTGGGTAAGTTCAGAGTACGGAAACAGGTGGCACCCAATACTTGGCAAGTATAAATGGCATTCGGGAATAGATATTGCGGTTAACTCTGGCACTCCCATAAAGGCTGCAGAGGATGGGACAGTTATACTATCAGGGTCAAATGGCGGTTACGGACTTTGCGTGATTATTGACCACGGAGGAGGAATCTCAACCTTATATGGTCACGCTTCCAAACTTCTTGTGAAGAAAGGTGACATAGTGACCAGAGGGCAGACCGTAGCTCTTGCAGGGAGCACTGGGGTGTCTACAGGCCCTCATCTTCACTTTGAAGTGCGCATCAAAGGTGTGACCGATAACCCCCGGAACTGGGTAAAGTTTTAAACCCTATATGTGAATCTAAATTCCGCCGCAAAGGCCACACTCTTCGCATGATGGGTTTGAAACTACATATACCGGTCTGTCGTTTAGAAGTTGCTGGCAATTGGCATTTTTAATCATTCTTACAGGCAAATAGACTCCTGCAATCAGGGTTAACAGTCCCGTTGTTATAGAAACTGCGTAAGCGCTCCACGGCAGTACTGACCCTTGTTGTAGGAATCCTGCAAGATACCTTCCTGCAAATACGCCAAGAACTATGCCTGGTGTTCCCATGTAGGCGGCTTCCACAGACATCATCCTAGTTATGTCTGAAACCGTAGCTCCCAGGACGCGCATTATACCGAGTGGGCGTTTACGACCAAGAAATGAGACTGTGAGCACGCATGTTATGGCTACAGCCGCTCCAAGCAATACTAATAAGGATGCTACATGCCAGTAAGAGAACGCTCCTTTAGTAGCGCTTGCCAGAGAAGTTTTTCCTGAGAGTGGGGTGATGACTTTAGTGACTCTGGGTGAGTGTTGCTCGACGGCAGCAAACAGGTCTTTCGTCGAGGGTTCGAAAGAGAACAGCGAGATGTGGTGCGCGGGAGCCTGTTCTTTTTGAGTTAGAATAATGCAAGGTTTACTCCCCTTTACATCTGCAATCAGAGAAGGATTGACAGATGCCCAACCATATAACGTGCAGGGTATCGATTCGTCCTCATACTTGCAGATCACGTTGTTCCAGGCAAATTTGGTACTAGGACCGCTTCCCCCTAAAGCCCATGCTTTGATCTCCCAGTCTTGTGTATCTTTACGTTGGGAGGGAGTCCAAGGATAAAGAAACTCTATTGTATCACTCTCCAAGTCTACGCCGTTTCCTAGAAGTTTGAGCGGGCCTATTGTGCTCTCAACTTCCATATAATAGGTTGTCGTCCAATCAAGCCTACCAATGCTCATGCGATTTTCCGGCGTCATAAAGGCGTCCAGTTCCTCCTGGTTTGCAAAGAGCATTATTCCGTCAAACGGCATGACCGATTCTTTTACTTGCGCGGAGAATAATTCGACATTTGTTGCTATTATAGTTGTAACCAGAAACGAAGTAGCCACACTTACAGTTACCGCACACAGGACAAAAACGGCAAAAAACGGGGTGTAACGGATCCTTCTTTTGGCTATTAGACTGTGAAGTGGGAACAAACCTTTACTCATGACTTAGCACCTCCGCACAAGGCAACTTAGAAGCCCAGTGGGCAATGGAGAATCCTATACTTAAAGAAATAAGTAGAGATATACCGGTGATTATTGCGAACTCAGATAATACTTGACTAAGCCAGGTACCAAATGCCATATCTGATGCTAAAAAGGAGAAAAAGTAGAGCAGGTTTCCTAGCAGGGCCCCGATGCATGTTCCACTAAGAGAAACGTATGCAACCATTGTGAGTACGTATTGCCTAATATCTTTAGATGTTGCACCCACGACTCGGAAAAGTCCTATCTTGCGCTTTTGCTGCACTACAATAATGTATATGTTTCCTGCAACCACGAAGGCGGAGAATAGCATGATCAGACCAGAAAACAATTTGTGCAGGTCAGGCGGCATTACTACATGACCTTTTGAACTAGTATCGAAAAGAGCTTCAGGAATAGCGTAGACGCCGTAGTCGTCGCCAAGGGCTTCCCTAATGAGATGAGTAGTTTGGTGGATTTGAGACATATTGTCTACAGTCAGTGTGATCTGGTATGTTGGAAAAACTGAGGAAAACGACTCAAAATACGCAGGGTCAATGTTATCACTAGTCTCTTCGGCTATCTTTTCGAAAAGAGCAGAAGGTATAAGGATTTCCGGTCTCTCCCAATACAAAGGAATCGTCTTTGGATGGGGATCAGGTGACCCCAAAGAGGCCTCATAATCTATTACCTCGTGGACTTTGATTGAATATTCGCCTACTACCAAAAAGGAATATTTGGCTAAATTATCCCAGTCCATACCCATATGTAGAGTGGTGTCACCGTTTGGAGAAACAAATTCCGCAACTCTGGGTTCAGGAATTGCCACGTGTATTGTGCTTCCAGGTGGAATTTTTCCCATCACCTGACGAGATGTTATTGCCTCCATATCTTCGACGCAAGATTCAGAAAAAAACCTGGAAGGGTTGTGTTTTTCCTCTTTATGTAAGTAAGGTTCCAGAGAATGTGGTGGCTGTTCATTAAAACCCCTGAGAATAGCCGGGAAGGTTCCCGACGTCTCTGTAGTGACTAAACAAGGTAAGGCCCTGTAGGGATATACGTTTTTAATGTTTGGAATATCTGAAATAGCGGATATGACGTCCTTTGGGATCATTGCGCGCCAGCCTATAGCGCCTTCGCTGCAGAAATATCCTGTCTTTTTAATTTTCGGGAAGTAGTATAAGATATGAGATTGCCAATCGCTTCCCTGCCAATCGCGCAAGATGAGAGCCTTGTCCTCTGCCGAGGATATGGGAGCCAGAGCTGGGAATATTACGATGTCACCCCCGGAATAAGTACGCTCAGGCATGGCAATTTCTAATGGGTAGCCTTCTGGGATAATCCTAAGGAGAATGATTAGCATCGCAGCCAAAGCGGAAGCTAAGACAGCAATTCGCGTCCTTGTGGGGTTTCGTTTGATCTCTGTTACGGCTAGTTTAGAGAAATTCAAATATTTTCACCTACCAGGTGCCTGTTTCATGTAGTAGCATGTGTTAGCATTCTAAACTCTTTGCCCTAAATTTTAGGTTTCGCCGCATTATATCGTATTACCTCTATATGGCAACGATTTATTGCTTTCTTATAGAGTGAATGGTCTAATTGTGCTAGACTAAGTACGATGCATTATGCTCTCTACTATTTCAATCCAGGTGTTTCTTCTGGCGTTCTAAGTTAAAAGTGGTGGTGATTCTATGGACGAGAGCACTGAACGACAAACCCGAAAACCCCGAAAGACCTTAAGAGCGTGTATTATCACGGCTCTTATATCGGTGTTGGTTACCTTAGGTTTTTGCTCGTATTTTTTGGTTCAGCGCACGCCATTTCTCAAAGTTTACGAAGTGGTACAGGTTTTGGACCAGACTTACTACAAAGATTTTGATAAGTCGGAAATTTTGGAAGGAGCTCCTCGCGGGGTCGTATCCGCTTTAGGTGATCCTTACACTGCATACATGACTGAGAAAGAATGGATCGAGTTTTCCATTTCAACTACTGGTGAGTACTCGGGGATAGGTATAACCATTGGGGTAAGAGATGGACAGGTGACTATCATAGCGCCTATGAAAGGGACTCCTGCAGAGAGTGCCGGTCTCAAGGCCAATGATATCATCCTTAGCGTGGACGGAAAAGATATCTCTAGCATGGATGAAGCAGCAGCTCTCATAAGAGGTCCTGCAGGGACTGAGGTTGAGATTACAGTTTTCAGAAACGGTGAGACCCTTGATTTCGTGGTAATGAGAGAAAACATTGTGGTTCCAGCAGTAAATTATGGGATGAAAGAAGATAACATCGGCTACATCGAGCTCATAAACTTCAGTGAAAACGCTCACACCGAAGTAGCAACTGCGCTAAAAGATCTAAAAACTCAAGGGGCACAAGCAATTGTGCTAGATTTGCGATACAACGGTGGGGGACTACTGGATTCGTGTATCAACATTGCAAATTTGTTCCTACCGAGAGGCACAGTCGTCACCATAAGTGGAAGGAAGTTTGAAGAGACAAGCTTCGGATCGACTGGCCCAGGTTTGGGAATGCCTCTTTGCGTTTTGGTTAATGAAGGTACTGCTAGCGCTTCAGAAATATTGGCTGGAGCCATACAAGACTACGAAGTGGGTACTTTGATAGGAAAGACCACCTTTGGCAAGGGTTTGGTTCAGAATTCGTTTAAGCTCAAAGATGGGTCGTACGTGAAGGTTACCATAGCCGAGTATTTTACTCCTAAGGGGCGATCGATCCATGGTGTAGGGCTTGAGCCTGATATAGTGATAGAAGGAGACGATGAACAACTTGCAAAGGCATTGGAGATTGCCAAAGAGGAAATTCGCAAAGCACAGTAGTTTGGGTTTGTTCCTTAGGAGAAAGGAGAACTGTACTTGGACGCCATAGTAGATCTTATCCGTTCGGTTATCCGCTCCTATCCTAGTATGTTCAGTAACATAGTAGTAGATATCTTGTATCTCATCGTTTTGGTTCTCGTGGCGGGTCAATATCGAAAGATACAATCTGTTGAGAAAAACTTATACGGAGCGGCCAAGAACAAGGCGCTTAACAATACCGTTTACGCCGTAGGACTTGGACTTATAGGGGGGCTTCTCTCTAGTCTTCTGCTGGTGCTGGTAGGTGTATCTGTAAGCGATAGCGGAATAGGTTACCTCTTCCCCATAGCCATATTGTTATTTCTAATAAGTCCCAGGTTGTTATGCTATTCCTATGCAGGAGGTATTGCGGCCCTTTGTTATCTTATATTTGGTTGGCCTGAGATAAATGTACCTTCAGTTATGGGGCTTGTGGCTTGTTTGCACGCTGCAGAGTCTTTCTTGATAAGGATATCTGGTCATTCTTGTGCTACTCCTTTCTACGTTTCCCAGAAGGATGGAAGAGTAGTAGGCGGGTTTGCCCTGCAGCGGTTCTGGCCCATCCCTCTTTTAGTGTTATTCTTGATTCCAAGCGTACTCGTTCCCAATGCCCAGAATATGATCGTCCTACCGGATTGGTGGCCGCTTATCAGGCCTCCTGAGGCGCTAGATACTGAACACATGATTTTTGCGATGATGCCTGTTATCGCGGCTCTTGGATATGGTGACATCGCAGTAGCTGCAAAGCCAAAGGATAAGGCTAAGAGCACTTCTAAAAACTTGATGCTTTACAGTGGTCTTCTGCTTATCCTTTCAATTGCTGCGTCTAGGTGGTCTTTGTTCGCGTGGATCGCAGCGTTGTTTTCTCCTATAGGCCATGAAATGGTAATAAGGAAAGGCTTGAAAGAAGAATTTGAAAATGCCCCTATTTATGTACCACCTGAGGAAGGGGTTATGGTTTTAGATGTGATACACAAGAGTTTTGCCGAAGAAGCGGGGATAAGGACTGGCGATGTAATACTGTCTGTAAATGAGTGGCCTGTTAATTCTAAAGCCGACATTTTACAGATATTGAGAACTTCAGACGAAGGTTACATGGTTTTTAGGGTTAGAAGGGGCGATGAGCCCCACATAATTGAAACGGTGCACGTCCGGAAAGAATCTGGACAACCGTTGGGTGTAATATTTGTTCCCGAGCCTGGAGACCAGCCTATGGTAACCCAGCAGACCGATGGCATCATTCTTGCTCTCATAAAAAAACTTTTTCGGAAACCATCGAAAGAACCTCAAGACGCTGCTGATTAGCTCATAGTTTTTCACCTTTGGGCACATATAGAACATTTGATTGCCTACCCCTCGCAAGATATAATATACCGATGGGGGAATGGAATTGCCTGATTTCAAATTGGTTTCTGACTTTCAACCTACAGGGGACCAGCCCGAAGCCATAAACGCCCTTGTAGAAGGCGTAAAAAAGGGACACAAGCACCAGGTGCTGCTGGGCGTTACAGGTTCGGGCAAGACATTTACTATTGCCAACGTAGTCGCACAGCTAAACCGGCCTACCCTCGTGGTTTCCCACAATAAGATTTTGGCGGCTCAGCTGGCCTCAGAGTTTAAAGCGTTCTTTCCTGAAAATGCAGTTGAATATTTTGTTAGCTACTATGACTATTACCAGCCTGAGGCATACATTCCTCAGACGGATACCTATATAGAAAAAGATGCAATGATTAACGATGAGATCGACAAGCTTAGGCACTCGGCTACGTGTGCTTTGTTTGAGCGTAGGGATGTGCTGACCGTAGCTAGCGTATCTTGTATTTACGGTCTAGGTTCACCTGAGGACTATAAAGACTTGGTCCTGTCGGTGCGAAAGGGAATGCGCAAAGACAGAGACGAAATGCTTCGCAGGTTAGTTGATATACAGTACACTCGAAACGACTTTGATTTTCAGCGGGGCACGTTTAGGGTACGTGGCGACACTGTAGAAATATTTCCGGCAGGGGCCACTGACAAGGCTGTGAGAATTGAACTCTTTGGCGATGAAGTAGATAGGATCTTGCAGTTTGATGTACTCACAGGAAGGCCTATTTCAGAGATGAACCACGTCATGATATATCCTGCCAAACATTATGTGGTCAAAGAAGACAAAATGGCCAAGGCAATCGAGTCTATAGAAGAAGAACTGGAACTGAGGCTAAAAGAGCTAAGGGATCAAGGCAAGATCTTGGAAGCGTACAGATTGGAACAAAGGACCAAATTTGACTTGGAAATGCTACAGGAGATGGGATATTGCCCAGGTATTGAGAACTACTCAAGACATCTTACTCAAAGGGCACCAGGGCAACCCCCATACACTTTGCTAGATTTCTTTCCTGATGACTTTATAGTTGTAATAGACGAATCCCACGTGACCATACCTCAACTTAGGGCTATGTACGAAGGAGACCGCTCTCGCAAACAGTCGTTGGTGAATTACGGATTCAGGTTACCTTCGGCCTTCGATAATAGGCCCCTTACCTTCGATGAGTTTATGTCAAAGATAGGTCAGGTGATATACGTTTCGGCTACGCCGGGTCCTTTTGAGCTAGAAGTAGCTTCTCAAGTAGTAGAGCAAGTTGTACGTCCTACAGGGCTTATCGATCCAGAGATACAGGTCAGGCCTACTGAAAATCAAATAGATGACTTAATCGCTGAGATACGAGAGGCGGCTTCAAGAAATGAAAGGGTTTTGGTAACTACACTTACCAAGCGCATGGCAGAGGACCTGACTGAGTATCTGAGGGAAATAGGCATAAAAGTAACGTATATGCACTCTGACGTAAAGACTTTAGAGCGCATGGAAATAATTAGAGATTTAAGACTCGGCGTTTTCGATGTTCTAGTGGGTATTAACTTGCTTAGAGAAGGACTGGACTTACCTGAGGTTTCGCGAGTTTGCATATTAGATGCTGACCGGGAAGGGTTTTTAAGATCTGAAACCTCGCTTATACAAACGATCGGAAGGGCAGCTCGAAATGTAAATGGAAAAGTTATAATGTATGCAGATACTGTAACAGGGTCCATGGAACGGGCAATTCGGGAGACTGAAAGACGCAGGGCGAAGCAAAAAGCGTACAATGAGAAGCATGGAATTGTTCCCCAAAGTATTAAGAAAGACATCCGTGATGTGATTGCCCATGAAAGACCGCTGGAAGAAGAAAAAATAGACTCTTTCTTGAGAGAAAAGAGTCTAAAAGATATCCCGAAGAAAGAAATTCCAAAAGTTGTAGACACCTTAGTAAAAGAAATGAAAGAAGCGTCTGCGAACCTTGAGTTTGAAAGGGCAGCGATTCTAAGAGATATGATATTCGAGTTAGAACAATCCGGAGTGGAAATTCCATCTTTGAGAGGTAAACGGAATGTCTCACGATAAAATAGTCATAAGGGGTGCGCGCCAGCACAACTTAAAGAACATAAACCTAGAGATTCCGAGAAACACCCTGACGGTCATAACAGGATTGTCAGGTTCGGGGAAAAGTTCGTTAGCCTTTGATACTATTTATGCTGAGGGTCAGAGACGATACGTAGAATCCCTGTCAGCGTATGCCAGGCAGTTTTTAGGTCTTATGGATAAGCCTGATGTAGATTACATTGAAGGGTTATCACCTGCTATTTCCATTGACCAGAAATCGGGGGTTAGGAACCCGAGATCGACTGTGGGCACTGTAACTGAGATATACGACTATTTGCGGCTTCTTTATGCACGTGTGGGGCATCCTCATTGTCCCAAATGTGGAAAACCTATTTCCAGACAAAGCGTGGATCAGATAGCAGACCAAATCCTCAAGTTTCCTGAAGGTACTAGGATTTCAGTATTGGCTCCTTTGGTGCGCGGAAGAAAAGGGGAATATGAAAAGGTTTTCGAGGATATCCAAAGATCCGGTTTCGTAAGGGTTAGGGTGGATGGAGTTACAGGTGAGATATCAGAATTTTTGGGGAAGCGGTTATCAAAACACAAGAAACATGACATAGAGGTTGTAGTAGACAGACTCATAATTCGCGAAGACATAAGGCCGAGGTTGGTAGATTCTATAGAAACTGTAATTTCGTTATCAGGCGATCTTGTGGTTATTGAGATTGGAGTAGGGGATAAGAAAGAAGACGTGATCTTCAGCCAGTCTTTGGCTTGTCCAGATTGCGGAGTATCAATACCAGAGCTTGAGCCCAGGTTGTTTTCTTTCAATAGTCCGTTTGGGGCTTGTCCAGCGTGCAACGGGTTGGGAGTCAACATGGAAATCGATCCTGAGATGATTATCCCGGATAAGAGAAAATCCATATCCGACGGTGCTGTCGTTCCTTGGAACGGTACTCCTGACGGATATTACGCTCAGTTATTGGATGCTGCAGTTAATTACCTAGGGATATCTGCAGATGTTCCTATCCAAGATCTTCCACCTGAACATGTAGAGGCCATTTTGTATGGAATTCCAGACCAAAAGATTCCTTTTCACTATGAAGGCCCCTATGGTAGGGCATCAGATCGTTTAGTTACATTTGAAGGGGTTATCCCCAACCTCCAGAGACGCTATAACCAATCTAACAGCGACGATGTGAGGCAGTGGATTGAGCAATTCATGGCTGCTGTACCTTGTCCAGTTTGCCAGGGTAAGCGCCTCAGACCGGAAGCTTTGGCTGTCACTGTAGGTGGGATCAACATAGCTGATCTTACCAGCATGTCATGTGAAAATGCCCTGAAATTTATAGATGGCTTGACCCTTACAGATAGAGAGGTTCTTATCGCAAATCAGATTCTAAAACAGCTTCATGCCAGACTGAAGTTTTTGACTGACGTAGGATTAGGATATATAACCCTAAACCGCCATGCAGGGACTCTTTCTGGAGGAGAATCTCAAAGGATACAGTTGGCTACCCAAATAGGTTCAGGCTTGGTTGGGGTGCTGTACGTATTGGATGAACCTAGCGTGGGACTCCATGCCCGGGATAACAAGAAACTCCTTGATACCCTGAGACATCTTCGGGATATAGGGAATACAGTAATTGTGGTGGAGCACGATGAGGACACCATTCGCTCAGCAGACTATGTGGTAGACATTGGGCCTGGCGCTGGTGAAAATGGTGGCTACGTTATATGCGCCGGGTCAGTAGAGGATCTTCTTAGATGCGAAGAATCTCTAACTGGCCAATACCTGTCTGGGAAAAGGCAAATTCCTGTTCCTAGGAAGCGACGCAAACCGGAAAAGTTTATTACGATCAAAGGTGCTAGGGAGCATAATCTAAAGAACATAGATGTAAAGATTCCTCTAGGGGTATTTACGTGCATTACAGGGGTTTCAGGTTCAGGAAAGAGCACCTTGGTGGATGACATATTGTATCGGAAACTGGCATCTTCATATCACAGCGCCAGACTACGACCAGGTGACCATGACGGCATCGAGGGAATGGAACTTTTGGACAAAGTCATAAACATAGATCAGTCACCTATAGGGCGGACTCCAAGATCTAACCCAGCTACGTATACAGGAGTGTTTACTGATATAAGGCAACTTTTCGCCGGAACTCCCGAAGCCAAAATGAGAGGGTACAAGCCAGGGAGATTTAGCTTCAACGTAAGGGGAGGCAGGTGCGAAGCTTGCAGGGGCGAAGGGATCATTCGAATAGAAATGCAGTTTTTGCCCGATGTGTACGTTCCGTGTGAGGTATGCAACGGCAAGAGGTACAATAGCCAAACCCTGGAAGTGAAATATCGAGGAAAGAACATAGCCGAGGTTTTGGATATGACAGTTGAAGAGGCTATGGAACATTTCAAGAACGTGCCTTCAGTTAAGCGCAAGCTGAAAACCCTTTACGATGTGGGATTAGGGTATATAAAGCTGGGGCAACCGGCTACCACATTATCTGGAGGAGAAGCTCAAAGAGTAAAGCTATCTACTGAGCTTTCGAGAAGGGGCAATGAGAAAACCCTTTACATTTTGGATGAGCCGACTACAGGACTTCATTTTGAGGATATACGCAAACTGTTAAGTGTACTCCAGCGCTTGACAGATGCAGGCAGTACTGTAGTGGTTATTGAGCATAACATGGATGTTGTAAAATCTGCAGACCACATCATAGATTTAGGCCCTGAAGGTGGCGAAGAAGGCGGGTATATCGTTGCAGAAGGCACTCCAGAGGAAGTTATGGCAAATCCATCTTCCTACACTGGTCAGTCTCTTAGAAAAGTGTTGCCTTTACCTGCAGATAAAACTAGGAAGAAATTATCTAAGGGAAAAGCTGCAGTTGGAGATGGCAACATTCGTGGGGTAAGTGAAAGTGAAAAGTAACTCGCAAGAACACATATGGACTGGTATTACAGGTGATCGTGAAGTCTTGGCTGAGAGGACAAAGGATCTGCCTACTTCTCCTGGCGTATACGTGTTTTACGACCAAGCAGGAGAAGTTTTGTACGTTGGTAAAGGTGCAAATTTAAGAAGTAGGGTGCGCTCGTATTTTGGTCCTAACTTGTCAACCAAAACTGAGGCTCTCATGGAAAAAGTAGGTGGTCTTGAAACCATAATAGTAGATTCTGAGGCAGAAGCCCTAATCCTCGAGTGTAATCTAATAAAAAAGCATCGCCCGCGCTATAATATACTGCTACGCGATGATAAAAACTATCCGTACCTAAGAATCGACTTAGAAGAAGAGTGGCCTAGGGTTAATGTAGTAAGGAGAATGAACCAGGATGGTGCTCGTTACTTCGGCCCGTTTACCAAGTCAGGATCACTTAGGGAGACTCTCTCGCTTTTGCGCCGGATTTTTCCTTATAGAACTTGTTCAGATGCGTATTTATCCCAGGCTTCTCGGCCGTGTTTGGACTATCAGATAGGAAGATGTCTGGGTCCTTGCACCGGAGACCTGGATAGGGACACCTACATGGAAACCATCGACGGCGTAATAAAGTTTTTGGAAGGCCGCCATAAGGATGTGAGGGATACCCTATCTGCGCGCATGCAACAATGCGCTGAGAACCTGGACTTTGAAGGAGCTGCAAGGATTAGGGATCGAATCTCTGCCCTAGATGATGTAACTCAAAAGCAGAAAATTGTGCTTTCGGATATGAAGGACCGAGATCTCTTGGGTTTGGCCCGTTCGGGGAAGCTTAGTTTTGTTGCACTCTTGCCAGTGAGAGAGGGCAAAATTATGGGTAAGGAAGGGTTTGTACTTACAGGGACTGAGTTGGATGAAGATTGTGAGATAATCAGTGCATTTGTGAGTCAATACTATCCCAATGCTTCCTTTATCCCAAAAGAGGTTGTAGTTCCTGTTTCACTGCCTGATGCAAGAGAAATTAGTGAATATACAGGGTTGAAAATAAGGGTTCCCAAGAGGGGAGTATTGAAAGACTTAGTATCCATGGCTAACGACAATGCAAGAGCCATGATGCAAGCATACGTACCTAGATACGAAAGGGAAACCCAGGAAACTGTGAAAGCCTTACGAGATTTGGCAGATGCATTAGAATTGCCTGAGGCACCTCGGCGAATAGAATGTTATGACATATCTAACACTTCTGGTAAAGAAGCTGTGGCATCTATGGTCTTGTTGCTAGATGGTAAGCCAGATAAGTCTTCATACCGTAGGTTTCGGATGAAGACAGACGGCAAACCTGATGACTATGGAATGATCCAAGAAGTGCTATGGAGACGTTTCAGAAGAGGGATTCAAGAAAGGGATGCCATAGAAAAAGAGGGTAAGATGTCCAGGCGGCAGAGCAAATTTGCAATATTCCCAGATCTTATAATCGTAGATGGGGGCAAGGGGCAAGTTAGTGCAGGGAAACAAGTTCTGGATGAGTTAGAATTGGATATACCCATAGCAGGTTTGGCAGAGCGGAACGAGGAGATTTTCTTGCTTCACAGGTCTGAACCTGTAATACTTCCAAGAGATTCGGGTGCTTTGTTTCTGCTCATTAGAATCCGCGACGAAGCTCACAGATTCGCCCTTTCTTATCACCGCGATCTAAGGGATCGAAAGTCTATAGGCACGGAATTGTCGCAAATCCCCGGGTTAGGACCCCAAAAAAGTAAGGAACTCCTTAAAGTTTTTGGTAGCGTAGACGCTGTAAAATCTGCATCTTACGAAGACCTTCTCAAAGTGAAAGGGATAGGCCCAAAACTCGCCTCATCCATCCTCGAATACTTCGATACTCACCGCTAATACAAAATAGTTCAATTGAGCAATTAATATTATTAATATTGGTATTGACATTTCTAAACTTTCGTCATATATTGATGAAGAAAGGTGGGATGAAATATGCCAAATGAAGTGATCGGAATATGTCCTGTTTGTTCCCAGCCTATGGAGGTTACAGAACTGGAATGTCCTGTCTGCCACACCAAAATATCGGGCAACTTTCAGCTGTGCAAATTCTGCTCCCTTACCCCTGAGCAAAAAGGGTTTGCAGAAGTATTCATAAAAAACCGAGGCAACATCAAAGAGGTTGAGCGGGAGTTGGGAATCTCATATCCCACTGTAAGAAGTAGACTGGAGTCTTTAATAAGGGCACTGGGGTATGCAGTAGACGAGGAAGTGGGCACCTATGCCGATCAAGAAACATACGCAGAGGAGCGGAAAATTATCCTGGATAGGCTGGATAGCGGGGAGATAAGTGTACAAGAAGCAACCAAGATGTTAAAGAGGTTAGGTCGTAGGTAAGGATCTCAGTATATGGCAAGGGGGAAGACGTATGTCAAAAGAGGAGAAGATGTTGATTCTGGAAATGGTGAAGGAGGGCAAGATCACACCAGAACAAGGTGTCGAGTTGCTTAATGCTCTTGGGGAGCCTAAGCCGTCATTCAAAGCGCCTCTTATATCTGTACCTGGCATTTCCGATGACCTCGGGGATAAAGAGGAGCAAATAGAGGAACTGGTAGAATCAAGAGCCGAGAGTTTAGCCGAACGCATAAGTAGTATGTTTGCAGGTGGTGTGTCGCGGGGTCCTCGGTTTGAACTGTTAGAGGAATTCGAAGGCGAGTTAGACCCAGAAGGCGAAATTGAAGTTAATCTGCACTCCACAAATGGCGCCATAGAAGTGAGGAGTTGGGATAAGCCAGGCTACCACTTAGAGGTCCTGAAAAAAGTAAACGCTAGAACTGAAGAAGAGGCTAAGAGGATTCTCGAAGGCTGCTTCGAGTTTAGTCACAAAGGTTCAGTGCTCACTGGGGTAGCAAAGGGTCGCCAAAGTTTTGGCAATAGAAATCTATCGGTAGATTTCATACTCACGATACCTGCAGATAGAAGTGGGGCGCTAAACCTTCATTCAGCTAACGGCCGTATAACTGTGGAGGACGTATCAGGGCCTCACTTAATAGCCAAAACAGCCAACGGACGGATAGAGGTAAGTAACGGCCAATTTGAAACTTTGGAATTGAACACGGCTAACGGTCGGATAGTCATTGAGAACGTTTCAGGCAAGAAGTGTACTGCAGAAACTATGAATGGTCGTATTGAGGCTGAAGATTGCAGATTTGATGATGTTGAGATGACGGATATGAACGGGCGAATTGAATATCAAGGCGAGTCTCGCAACATGATGGCAAAGACGATGAACGGGCGGATAGTTGCGGAACTCACAGGGACAGGGAATTGGAACCTCAAGACAAGTAACGGACCTATTGAAGTGAAGATCCATAAGGGAGAGGCTGATTTTTACGAGGTAGATCTGTCTTCCAACAATGGAGCCATCGATGTTGGCGGGCTAGACGACGTGGATGTCATAATCGATGAAAGAAGGAAACACTTGCACAATAGGCGTTATAAGGCTTGCAGCAAAGGGTTTGCAGAAGCAGATTCAAAGGGTTCTTTGAAGGCATCGACTAGTTCGGGCAGGATATCGGTGGAATTTCTCTAAAAGGAGGCGCTATGTAAGTGATGGATGAAGAAAGAATTCGTGTGCTTCAGATGTTAAAGGAGGATAAGATCACTGCTGAGGAGGCTCTGAGCCTGCTTGAAGCGATGGAGGCGTCTACCGAGGTGTCTGAGTCGGACGTACCCCAGACACCTGCCAGGTGGCTCAAGATCAGGGTGACTGATCTGGGGGCAAATAAACCCAAAGTTATGGTCAACCTCCCTATGAAACTTGTTAACTGGGCGCTCAAAACCGGCAGCAAGTTCTCATCTGTAAGTGGTGTCGACCTAGATGAGATGGGAGTGGATCTTAACGACCTCAGTGAAGCTTTATCCTACGGTTTTCGAGGTAAGCTGATCGACGTAATTGACGAGGATGAAGGACAACACGTAGAAATTGTAATTGAGTGATCGCATCTAATCTATATTGGCTAAGGCAAACCCTCTGGGGTGTCTTTCACTCCCCTGGGTTTTCCTTTTTTTATAGACTCAGCTTTTTCTGCTATTCGGCGCAATCTGTGGTTGACTGCAGATTTGGAAATTGGAGGTGCAAGAGATTGTCCCAATTCTTCCATAGTTAGGGAAGGGTTGTCTAGCCTGGCTTGAGCTATTTCACGAAGAGCCGGTGATAACGAGTTCAAACCGATCTCCTCGTCTAGAAGCTCAATATCGGCGATTTGAGCCAAAGAAGAATCAACGGTTCTGGATAGATTAGCCTTATCCATATTAATTTGTCTTTGCACAGAGCCTCTTACTGTTTTTCGCACTCGTATTTGTTCATATTCAAGAACGGATCTAGATGCACCAAGCATGGTTAGGAATTGGGATATTTGATCGCCGTTTTTCATGTAAACTATGTGTGCTCCCCTGCGTTTGATGATTGCGTTTTTTAACCCCTCAAGGTCCAGAAGGCTGGATACGAAAATTGCCATCTCCTCTGATGGAAGTACCAGTTCTAAATGGTGCTGATTGCTAGGAGACGACAAATAGCCTCTAGCCAAAAAGAGTCCTCTCAAGAAAGCCTTTCTGTCTTCTGGATTATTCTTCAGTTGTTCTAAGCTGGGCTGGTTTTCACAGAGACTTAAGAGATTTTTGTCAAGGTAAAACATTCGACGCAGCAGATACGGCTTTACCTTGTCTTTAGAAGATTGAAAATCGAAAGGGGAAACAACTGGGGAGCCGTTTGATACCTCAAAATCTTTGTTGGGGCCGAGAAGGCAGATCAACCCACAATACTCCCAAAAGGCTTGAGAAGGGCCGGTTATTTCTACCCTAGACAATTCTTCTTTTACTGTTCTGGAGAACGTATCTTTTCCAGATTTCATGTCGCTTAGTAAAGACCTTCCTTTGCGTTCATACTTGGCCTGGCTAGTGCGAGTATCGCATCTGCGATTTTTTCTGAATTATGGTGCGCAAGATCGTCGCTTGCAATAAAGTTACCTGTAATAGGTACATAACCTTGCGCTTCTATGACATCCAAGTCCGGTACTACCAAGTATTTGTTTTCGTTTGCATAGTTTTCACGTAGTTTAACAGGAGGTATGCCAGTGTTTATAATCACATACGTGAATAACCTGCCTGCATGTTCCTGTATGGCTTTTATATGGTCAAAAGCGGTATAGTTATGGGTTTCCCCGGGCTGAGTCATTATATTGCAGACGTAAACCTTCTGAGCGTTGGACCTTTCGATAGCTTCTCGTATGCCTTGGACTAATAGGTTAGGGATAACAGATGTGTACAAACTTCCGGGTCCTATGGCAATAACATCAGCGTTTTCAATTTCGCATACTGCTTCGGAAAGGGCAGGGGGGTCTTCGGGATGCAAGCGCAAGCGTTTTATCTTACCGTTAGCTGCGGATATGTTGGCTTCGCCCGATACTATACTCCCATCTTCCATTTCAGCCATAAGAACCACGTCGCTCAAAGTAGCAGGCAATACTGTACCTTTGACCGCCAGGATTCTTGACATCGCCCTTACGGCTTCTTGAAAATCCCCTGTCATTTCAGTCATAGCTGCAAGGAACAAGTTGCCGAAGTTGTGGCCTTTTAACTCCCCTTTTTGGAATCTGTGATTGAACAGGGCTGTCATATCGCTCTCAGCTTCGGCTAGGGCTACAATGCAATTTCGAATATCACCTGGCGGCAATATCCCCATGTCTTTTCTCAGGCGCCCGGAACTGCCGCCATCATCGGCTACTGTAACTACAGCTGATATCTTGCAGTTAAGTCTTTTTAAGCCGCGCAAAACCGTGGAAAGACCTGTTCCACCGCCTATAGCCACCACGTTAGGAAGTGAGGTTTCTGTCATTCCTCATCATCTCCCTTTTCGCCCAGGTCTATGTCCCTATGTTCTAGGATGACCTTGTATCCTTTGGATTCTAGATGTTTTCGTATTGCCTCTCCAATTACAACAGAACGATGACGACCTCCTGTGCATCCTATAGCGATCGTGAGACTGGTCTTGCCTTCTTCAATGAAATTTGGTATGAGAAAGTCCAAAAATTCTTTTGAGTATTCTAAAAATGTTTGAGTTATAGGTGAATCGAGAACATATCTTGCTACTGCTTCATCTAGCCCCGAATCCTGTCTAAGATTTTCTATGTAGTAGGGATTGGGTAAAAAGCGAACATCGAACACTAAATCTGCATCTACTGGCAGACCGTGTTTAAATCCAAAAGTTATGATGTTTATGATGAGTTGCTCTACTTTTACGCTTGAGGATATTATTTCTATGATTCGCTTTTTCAACTCTGCAGAACTAAGGGTTGTAGTGTCTATTATCACATGAGCCTTATCCCGGATTTCCTTAAGCATTTCTCGCTCATCTCTTATGCTTTCCAAGACACTGCTTTGGGCAGATAGAGGGTGTCTTCTGCGCGTAAACTTGTATCGTTTAACCAGTGTTTCCTCATCTGCCTCCAGAAACAACACAGTTGGCTTAATACCTGCTTCTCTCAATTCTTCCACAGCTTTGGATATATCCTGGAAAAACTCTCCTCCCCGTATGTCGACTACAATCGCGATTTTGTCAAGAGGCTCCTTAGTCTGGGAACAAAGCTCTATAAACTTTGGAATTAGGGCAGGCGGAAGGTTGTCTACGCAAAAATACCCCAGATCTTCCAATGCCTTCAAAGCAGTGGATTTACCGGCTCCTGATAACCCTGTTATAATTATTAAGTTAGTATTTTTATCCAAGAATAACTCAACCTCTATTCCCCAAGATAGCTGTCAGGTATTCCAAAGGTGTTCGTAGAGGTGAGGTCTAACAAGAAAACCTAGATCTGCACCTTCCTGCCACGATTTGTACATGCTCTTCATACGGTATAAGCCTAACTCAGGGAAATCCCTAGGCTTTTCCAACCTAGGCTTGGGATATTGACTGTACGCATCGTTGGGCATAAATATACTACTTCCCTTGTATTCAACATCGTAATAGGCCATTCCTCTTCTGGCTTTTATAGGTTCGTAAACTGACGCAAAGTCTCTTGCGATCCAGTTGGCTATGATAAGAGGTTCGTTTCCTGGGTTCACAGTTACGTGAGCGTAGTGAGGCGGGATTAGCAAAATATCACCAGGTTCAAAGTCAGCAACGACAAAATCTTCTACTTCGCCGCTGATATTGCCACCTTTCTGCATGAGAAAATGGGCTCTTCCGTACAACACTTGATATATTTCAGGATAAGTGTATGAGGTCCCAGGTACCAGAGGATGATAATGTCCGACTGTCTTCACGTATTCTGAACCTATCTTGCCAGGGTAGATTACGGTTATGTCATATCGTAACCCAGAATTGATCATTGCAATTGCGTCCTGTTTTAGGCCAGTGCCTCTGTACATGAGATACAAGATCTCAGGCCCATCTTGTTCAGGATACAAAAGCACGTACGTAGCATCTTCTTTTTTTCGCGCATCAGGGGTTGGAGATAGTACATCTTGGCCGAACTCAAGAAGACCATCGTCATTGAGAAAAACTTCAAATCCTGCATATTCTGAAATGTCTATCATCTACTGTCCTCCTCAAACCCCTTTATTTCTTACGTGTGAGCGGTTTGCAAAGTATCTCAAGGATCTGGGTATCGAATACAGTGTTTGAGTGGGAAGGAATCAGCACAAGAGCTGTATCTGCACCTCCGCCCGAGCCCGCTACAGAAACAATTGGTTCGCCATATGGGATCATTCCTGCGTCTAGGGCCATGACTGCGATCTCTACAGCTACCTTTGTTCCTTGGGAAAACATGCGGAGGGTATGGGAAATTATCCCACCAGGGTATAGGCCGCCGAATTTGTTGGTCACTGCTCTTTCTACGTTTCCAAATAGATGAGTAGTAGTTAGAACGTTCACTCCTTGATTAGTAAGGTTTTCACGCATCTCCTGGCTCATTTCGTTGGTTCCTGGTTCGCGAAATCCTTGCTGATGGGTTACACAGGTTAGATTGACGCCTTTGCCTGTGAAGAACTCAGCGGTATATCCTGTATTAGAGGCAACCACTATGTGTTTTATGCCAAGCTCTTGCGCACGTTTGAGAGCGATTGACGCAGTTTGCTCTGTGTTGTGCCTGCCAGGCACTTCGAAGTAAACAGTCATATGTATTCACGCTCCTTAGATGTTTCCTTTACCTAGTATTAATGATACACAATTAAGCGGTGCAATGGAATGGAGAGGCAGGGTGGGCGCGTCATATGGCGCTTTCTAGAGGAGAACGTGATGTTGACCGCAAATCTTTTTAAAAAGGGTTTATTGGCGACTGCGTGAATGTTATCCTATATGCAATGGAAAGGAAGTGTACAGTTACTTGTTAGAGCAACTCGGATTCTTTACTTTGCAAGATGCTGTCTTAGCGGTTATAGACATCGCTCTTGTGGCCTATTTTTTCTACAAAATATACACTCTAATTCGGGGCACCAGGGCAGTGCAGCTTCTCAAAGGCATTATTGTCTTGCTTATTTTGGTGTCTGTAACCCAATGGGCGAGATTGTACACTGTTAACTGGCTGTTGGTGCAAATTAGGACCATGCTGATAGTAGCTCTTCCCGTAGTTTTTCAGCCAGAGTTGAGGCGTGCCCTTGAACAAATAGGGCGCGGCAAAATATTTACGCGTGCCTTATTCAAACCTCCTGGGGAGTCTATAGAACGGACCATCGAAGAAGTGGTAGATGCTTGTTTTGACATGTCTAGGGAAGGAATTGGTGCCCTTATCGTGATTGAGCGGGAAACTGGTTTGGAAGAATATATGGAGGAAGCGGTTAGACTTGATGCGTTGGTAAGCAAGGAACTATTGAAGAATATATTTACTCCAGGAAGTCCTCTGCATGATGGTGCCTGCATTATAAGGGGCGACAGAGTTGTGGGAGCTGCGGTGTTTCTGCCGTTTACCCAGAACTCGGTTGCTGTAGAATTGGGCTCTAGGCACAGGGCTGCAATAGGTATTACCCAGGTCTCTGATGCCATTTCAGTGGTTGTATCTGAGGAGACGGGAATCGTATCCATGGCTGAAAACGGGAGACTGATAAGAGGGTTAGATGCCAAAACCCTTAAGGATAAACTTATAGAGGGACTTGAAGCCCAACGTGTCTCTGGTCTTTTTGTCCGGGAGGATAGCCAATCATGAAAGCAGCACTTACTCAAGACCTACCTGCAAAGATTATTGCGGTTATACTTGCGTTGATTGTTTGGACGCAGGTTATAAGCGATAAGAATCCTATAGAGCGACGTACATTTGTTGTGGATGTGGTTCCTACAATGGTAGAGGAAGGCATGATGATCATCTCTACAAAACCTGATAAGGTAAGCGTCACCCTTGAGGGACGTGCAAGGACTCTGGATGAAATTGAACCGAACAAGTTGAAAGCGGAAGTGGATCTAAGTGCGGTGGAACCAGGCTCTTTTGTTGCAGACCTCCGCGTGGAGATTCCGGCCGGAGTTAAAGTGGTTGAGTTAGACCCGTCAAGTGTCACTTTTGAACTAGACATGGTTAGTTCTGCTCAAGTAGAGGTAGTAGTTGAAGTGCAGGGTAATCCGAGCGAAGATTATGAGAAGGGCATTCCCATGGTATCAGTAGATACGGTAACAGTAAGGGGTGCTAAGAGATATGTGGATAAGGTAAATCGGGCTTGCGCAAGGGTGGATATAACCGGGGCGTCAACCGAGGTAGTGACGAACGCGAAACTGGTAGCGTTGGATTCGGCAGGTACAGAAGTCACAGGCGTAGAGATCTACCCTCCTGAAATAGAAGTTATTGTACCGCTTGAGAAACTTCCTCCGGCGAAAGTTGTACCCGTTCAAGTAGTGGTAAACGGTACTCCAAAGGAGGGTTATACAGTTGGCCCGATAACAACTAATCCTCGAGAGGTCAAGATCAGGGGGGAGCAGAGCGTTATCGATTCCATAAACTGGATAGGCACTAAGCCGGTAGACGTGACCGGAAAGGATAGCACTTTTCAAAGCACAGTTAGTCTCAACCTCCCTAGAGGAGTAACGTGCCAGACCCAACAAGTGGTGGTAAAGGTAGAGATAATCGAAGAAATTGAAACAAAAACCTTTGATAATGTAATCGTACAGTTAGAGTCGCCTCCTGTTGGTTACACGTGGAGCATTGAGCCAGCTACTGTGAGCGTAGTGGTTACAGGTAGGAGCGATATCGTAAGGAAACTTCAAGCACAAGACATAACTGTGTATATAGATGCGCAGGGTAGAAGCGAGGGCACACACGATCTGGTGGTGGCTTACAAAATCCAGGTTCCTGAAGGAGGTTCAGCCGATAAGTTTCAGGTTGATATAAAGCCCCCTAGGGTTAAGTTGACGTTGACTGAAAGATGACCTAGCAGATGCAGAGAAGTATGGGACTTAGGTCTCATAAATGATTTAAACTGGAGGTTTTCGGATGAGTTTATTTGGGACTGATGGTATTCGGGGCATTGCTAACCAAGAACTTAGTTGTGAAATAGGTTTCAGATTAGGGAGGGTAGCAGGTTCATCTTTACCATCAAAGGGCCCAATAGGCATTGGCAAGGACACCAGGATTTCTTGTGACATGTTGGAGGCTGCCCTGATAGCGGGAATTACTTCAACAGGAAGGAACGTAGTCCAATTAGGGGTTTTAACTACACCAGGCCTTTCATATATAGTCAAGCAATATGAATTAGCAGGTGGAGTAATGATTTCCGCCTCGCATAACCCGTTTCAATACAATGGACTTAAAGTTTTTGGGAGTGATGGGCTTAAGATCTCAGATCAAACCGAAACTAGTTTTTCTCGCGCCATAGAGGAAGGGATTGACGACGGTCCGTGGCCTATAGGCAAGGAAATCGGGAGGGTTATCCGAGGTAATCATCTTGTGGAGTCTTACGCTGATTTTTTAAAGGGGTTGCCTACTGAGGACTTGTCGAATCTGAGGGTATTGGTAGATACTGCCAACGGTTCGGCGTCTAACATTGCCCGAGATGTGTGGAAAACTATTTGCCCAAATTCCGATTTTATCAATTTTAGTCCTGATGGGGTCAATATAAATGCGGGATGTGGTTCTACAGATCCTAATATGCTCAGATCTTACGTGGTAGAAGGCAGTTATGATGTAGGTTTTGCATATGATGGCGATGGAGATCGGTGTATCGCCGTTGACGAACAGGGGAACGTAGTAAACGGCGATGGATTAATGGCGATAATAGCCCTGGATATGGCGGCGCAGGGACGTTTGGCAAAAAACACGGTTGTAGGTACTGTTATGTCCAACTACGGTTTGGAAAGATGCCTTTCTTCTCGCGGTATAAAACTTATTAGAACCTCTGTAGGCGATAAATTTGTCTTCGAAGAGATGTGTAGGGGTGGCTACAACCTTGGCGGTGAGCAATCTGGGCATATTATTATAAAAGACATTTCAGAAGTGGGAGATGGCTTAGTTACGTCTATATGCGTCGCCCAGATCCTTGCTCAATCTGGCAGTAAGTTTTCGGGTCTTGCATCTGTAGTTGAAGAAGTCCCTCAATTACTGGTTAACGTGGAAGTGCCTAACCCTGTTGAAATACTGGGTTTTCCTAAAGTTAAGCAAGCTGTGGAAAAGGTTTCCTTGGATTTATCTGGGGTAGGAAGAGTGCTGGTAAGGGCATCGGGGACTGAACCTGTAGTTAGAATAATGGTCGAAGCCGAAGATGAAGACTTGGTTCGCGAGTGCGCAGAATATTTGGAGAAAATTTTGATTAGAGAGAGCGGTATGTTGGGACGGTAAGGATGGATGAAGGGAAAGGGGAGCCAATTGGCTCCCCTTTTGTTTTACTTGCTCAGTAAAATTTGGAATAATTCTCTCCAAGTTACCCAGGCTAAACGCGCCTGTTCCTCTGTGTGGGAAGTTAACGTATCTTTAGCCCGGTCAGGGTCTTCCCTCAGAAGTTTCTCGACTGTCGATTCAATTTCCAATTGGGATGTCAACCATTTATCTTCGAGGCTGTTTCTGTTTGTTTTGATGAGGTCTATAAACTCCTTGTATGAGGCGTCTGCCAGGTCTTGAACATCTTGAAATGCCCACCATGCCCGGCCCGGTCTGTAACTAAGGTCGGCAGGAGGCACGTTAAAATGAGTTGCGAATCCTATTTCTGGAGGCAGCCAATTATACCCAGGGGGTATTTTGCTGATTCCTAAATACCATGGCACGTAAGGACTGGTACATGGGTTTAGTAGAGCGCGCCAAACACAAGTCAGTTCGGTTTGTTCATGGAATTCAACTATAATGCTTTCTATGGTAGTGCCAGTGCATATGGTTCGTTTCCCGGTCCTGTGAGGGTTTATGAAGTAGCCTTCAGATAGATCATCTTCAGTTCCTTCATAGTGGGTCCTCAAGATATCCTTAACATCTTGAACTCCTAGTTTCCTTTGGGGCTTTACTGAAAAAGCCCGAACGTCATCAGGCTCTTTACCTAAAATCATCCTAAGCGCATTCTTTTGACGCACAATATTGCCATCTTGTTTTTGATTAGGATCTTGGTAGGCTAAGGCAAAATCAAAATCTGTGTAGTCTCCTGGCATTTTAGGGGTATACCAGCCTCGTTCAATGGCGTACGTTATGATATCGGGAGATGCGATGTAGTTTTCCTTATCGGATAGGTCTACTTCATGGATGGTATACCAGTTAGGAATAAACATGACTTCATCGTCAGGTACTCTTTTGGCTACATAGTGCTTTCCTTTTACTACCTGAAGAACCCATCCCTCGTCTTTATCGACGATTTGATACGCTCTTCCAGATGCGGTGTATCCATATTTTTCTATTAGTTGTGCGGCGATTTCTGTACCTTCCCTTGCTGTTTTAGCTCTTTGAGCTAGGATATGCCCTAAACCGTAGCCAATGCCACCGTTTGTAAGCTCGGGCATATCTTCTCTAGAGTTGGAGCAGCTGTCACTGGCTACTGCTACACCCCATTCGTTTATGAAAGTATCACTGAACGGGGCTTTCCAGCTGGCCCTAGTTTCTGACCATAAATAACTCCAGGTTTGTTGTACCTGAGGGATCTTTGCACACTCAGGTTCAAAAGTCAGAAATTCCCCAGGTTTGTGTGTTTTACGCGGAACCTTGTATTGAACCATCACATTATTTCCTCGGTCATCTTCATTGTGTCCAAACAGGACTTTATTAGTGATAGATGCGTTCTTTCCTACTATGATTGCGCTGCAGTCTTCAAGGATGTGTGCGTTTTCAGTCATGCTTTTGCTCCTTCCAGAATTTGTTTCTAACGTTATTCTACCTTTGGTATGAGTCTAAGGCCTTGGCGCATTGCCCATACTTGCCCTTTAGGGTCAAACAAGAAGAACAAGTTTATATCTTCTTCATCGCCCAGGACTTCCCTATCTCTTTGGACAGATATGGAGTCGTATCCTGTTGGTGTTGCACAGTATACGGACTCACGGTTTTTGCCATGGGTGATGTAAAATAGGTTTTTGCCGTCAGACGCAATGGTAATTTCTGTGCCTTCTCCAGACGCGTAACGACCAATGAGTTTTTCCAGATGATAAGAAGGAATATCTACTGGGGGCATGCGGAGCTCGTTGTAACTTCTGGGAAGGCCCAGGATTGCATTTACGGCTGCAAAGAAGACTTTGGAGGCAGGAAAATTGCTCAAGTTGGACAAGACTGCCACTTTTATTTTTCTTTCTGGTATAAACCCGATGTATGAGGCTACACCTACTATATTCCCGCCGTGATGTATGAGTGTTATGCCATTTGAGTATTCAGGCTCTGTTTGGAAACCGTACCCGTAGTAACTTCCATCTTCCAGAGAGTAATATGGAGAGGTTATCCTATCTATTGTTCCTGTTTCACATATTCTGTTGCCGTCGCAAAAACCTTTGTTCACATAAAGATCCATGTATCTAAGCAAGTCGTTTATTGATGATTTTAGAGAACCTGACGAAACAAAAGCTTCCCTATGCTTCCAAGGTGCTTTAACCACATTTCCATGATCATCACGATAATACAATCCTTGGACTTCAAAATTGGACAGGGCGGCTAAGTCGATAAACGTGTGATCCATACCCAAAGGATCCAAAATGTTCTTTTTGAGGTATTGCTCGTAAGTGAGACCTGATACCCTTTGGATTACTTCTCCAAGGAGGGAGAAGCAATCGTTTGAATAACTCAAGTACTGTCCCGGTCTACCAAGGAGTTCAAATTCATAGTTACCTATAAATTGCAACAGGTCTTTGTTGTCTCTTATTACTGGTTTACCTCCTAGGCTGTCCTCGGGCTTGTTCTTTAGGCAATTGGGATCTTTTAGGTATTCTTCTAGCGTAATGCTAAGCTCATTTACGTAATCGAGGGACGGAAGAGGGGGTATTCCTGACGTATGAGTAAGAAACGAATGAATAGTCATTTTGTCTGCTGCCCATGATCTTAGGATAGTAAATTCGGGAAGGTAACGTTTCACTGGATGTGCAGTAGATAGTTTCTTTTCTTCAGCCAATAGATTGATGCACAGTGCAGTAAAAGATTTGGTCACTGATGCCAGCCCGAACACAGTATCTGGTGTTATAGGTTGTCTCTTTTCTACATCTGAAACACCGAACCCTTTGAAGTATTCCAAGTTATCGCCGATAGAGATCCCTACGCCAATTCCTGGAACGCCAGTTTTTTCCTTCAACTCAGAAACATAATCTTCAAACTCGTTGGGATTAAAATTCTTTAGCACTTTATCTCCTCCATACTTACTCATACTGCAAACTACACCCTGATTGCAATATGAATTGGAAAGTTAAAGGGCTCCCTTGTATGATTGTAGAAAAGAGAACTTTAATGCAGGGCCCATTTTTTAAGGAGTTGATGGTCGTGGATTCCCTAGGTTTTAGAATAGGGTTGGATCTAATATTTCTGTCTCGAGTAGAAGAGTTGTATAACAGGCATTCTACCAACTTCCTCCAAAGATTTTTCACTGAAGACGAAATAAAATATTGCTTTAAAAGCCCTATTTTTCAAAAACAGATAGAATGTATGGGAGGTTTCATCGCCGCAAAAGAAGCGGTAATGAAAGTTCTAGGTGAAGGTTGGCCTAGGATACCTTGGACTGACATCGAAGTAATTCACGATGAAAGAAACAGGCCTTTTGTGGCCTTAAAAGGGGAAGGTTTGCTTCATATGGAACAAAATAATTTCGAGTCGGTACAAATTTCCATTACTCACGACGAATTGATAGCTGCTGCAGTTGCTATTGGAATTCCCGGAAAGTTTTGAGGAGGTCAAAAGCGTTGTTACTTGTATCTGCGCAGCAAATGCGCGAATTAGATGATAAGGTTCAGAAAATGGGTGTGCCTGCGCTTATACTTATGGAAAATGCAGGGAAGGCTTTGGCCTACCATTCTATGATAAGACTCGAGGAAAAAAGATCATCCTATGCGCCTGAAAGTGCAGGTTCTTTACGGCATAAGGGCAGCATTGCGATTCTAGCGGGGCCAGGTCAGAACGGGGGTGATGGTTTTTGCGCCGCAAGGCACTTAGCGTCCTGGGGATACCAGGTGAAGGTAGGTTTCTTCGGAGACGAAAAACGGCTTCCTAGAGAAGCTTCTCTGAACTACGCCATGTTAGAAGGGTACCCAGTTGAGATCTATTCCGCAAACTATATGAGCCCAGAAATGGTTATGGATAAACTAGGTTATCCAGATCTGATAATCGACGCGCTTTTGGGAATAGGTGCTGGTGGCGATCCTCGCTTCCCCATAAGTCTGGCTGTAGATTGGGCAAATTCTCAAGGTGTACCTATCGTAGCTTGCGATATTCCTACAGGAATTTCAGCAGATACGGGGCAGGTGTATACCCCGTGTATAAAAGCGGATCTCACCGTTACTATGGGCTTTGCCAAAATTGGATTGTTTTCCTATCCTGGCAGAATGTTTGCAGGAGATATTATAGTTGAAAACTTAGGTTTTCCTCAGAACGTTGTGAAGATGGTTGCGGATGGGGAAGACGAACTAGGTGACCTGGGACATTTTGCCCTTGAAAAAGTGTTCGCCCAGGCGGTGTGCGCTCGGGAAATTCAAGAGCTATTGCCTCGAAGGCGTGACGACCATCACAAAGGGTTGTCTGGGCACGTCACCGTTATCGCAGGATCGGTTGGTATGGCCGGTGCCTCAGTTTTGACCGCAAAAGGAGCATTGAGAGCAGGGGCAGGAACTGTTACTCTTCTTTGCCCTGGGAAAATATATCAAGTTTGTGCTTCCATGGCGCCTGAGGTTATGGTGGTGCCCTGCGGAGATTCAGCTGTCTTTACGCCTGATCCTGAATCAATTAAAATGGCTAAGGATCATATAGATAGATCTGATGCAGTTGCCATAGGCCCTGGATGGGGCAGAGGGCGTTCCCAGACAGAATTCTTGAAGGAGATCTTATCTATCATGTCGAACACCGCTTGTGTGATAGATGCAGATGCTCTTTTTGCCCTCAGGGAGCTTGGTGGATTGCCGTACATTGCAGGCATAGATGGGGAGTTTGTTTTAACTCCACATCCCGGAGAGATGGCAACGCTCAGGGATATGAGTACTCAAGAGGTGGGTCGAGCCAGAACTGAAGTATCGAGAAAAGCAGCTATGGAATCCAGAAACGTTGTGTGTTTAAAAGGAGCAGGTACATGTACTGCCGGTCCAGAAGGTGAGCTGCTTATTAACACGTCAGGCAATTCTGCTATGGCTACAGCCGGTTCAGGAGATGTTCTAACTGGTATAATTGCTAGCCTGAAAGCGCAAGGACTATCTTGCCTGGATAGCGCCGTTGCCGGTGTGTTTTGGCACGGAATTGCAGGCGATATTGCCTACGAAGAAAAAGGGTCGTTTGGAATCATTGCCGGAGACATCGTGGAACATTTACCTCAGGCTCGCGCTTTTATAGAGCGCGCATAGAGGGGGATAAAATTCTGCGAAGAGAGGTGAAAGGCCTAGTATAGCTAGGCTAGGATTTGAATAGAACTAAAGAAATAGTGGCAAGATTGCCGGAAGATGTGTTGGTAGACATAGATAATGTTGTAAAAAAGAGCAACAAAACCTTATCTGTGTTCATTACAGAGGCATGTTGTTTCTATCTTGAAAAGATAAAACGGGATAGCATGCTTGAGGCCATGAAGACGGGATATTTGGAGATGGCAGAGATAAACCAGGTTCTGGCTGAGGAGATATGGTGCGATTTTGCTCATTTTTGCCAGAGCGAGTATGAAAATTGGAGGAAGACTTGATTGGAGCCTTCTCGAGGAGACATTTATTTTGCAGATCTAAACCCGGTGCTCGGTTCCGAGCAGGGCGGTTTCAGGCCTGTTCTGATAATACAAAACGATATAGGGAACAAATACAGCCCTACAGTTATCGTTTCAGCCATAACTTCGCAGATCCAAAAGGCGAAACTTCCTACTCATGTTGAGCTTCCTGTAAGCATTTCAAATTTAGAGAAAGACTCAGTTATTTTGCTCGAACAGATAAGGACCATAGACAAGAGGAGACTGAAAAAGTGGGTTGCGAGACTCGATAAGACAATCATGAACAAGGTTGACGAGGCGTTACTGATATCGTTAGGGTTAAAGGAGTTATAACAAATCCAATTAAGGAGGTGCCCAATTGCTACCATATGCCTTAGGATTTCCCCGGGTGCGTCTTTCTAGCTTACCGACTCCTTTCGAAGAAGTCCCTCGTTTTTCGGAAGCTTTGGGAGGGCCAAGGATATTTGTTAAAAGGGATGATGCTACCAGTCTTGCACTAGGGGGTAACAAAGCTAGAAAACTCGAGTTCCTTTTGGGGGAAGCGTTGGAAGAGGGTTGTGATACAATAATTACTGCAGGAGGTCCTCAATCTAACCATGCGAGGATGACTGCAGCGGCTGCAGTAAAGTTTGGCATGGAGCCAATCTTAGTATTAGATGGCGAAGATCCTGGATATAGGCAGGGAAACTTGCTGTTAGACTATATATTAGGCGCACGTTTGATTTTCACAGGCGGTAGGGAAACTGCCGATGTAATATCCGAAACTGTGGAAAGCCTAAAATGTGATGGTAAGAAGCCTTATGTAATACCGGTAGGTGGCTCCAACTGTATAGGAACGTTGGGTTACATAGGCTGTGCAGCAGAACTTGCAGAGGATTTCAAGAAGGCCGGAGTTGAGCCCAAAAGTTTGTATCTGGCTACAGGATCGTCGGGTACATTGGCAGGGTTGCTACTTGGGAAGTTGCTATATAACCTTTCTTTTTCCATCAAGGGAGTTGCAGTAAGCCCAGGCGCAGATAAAAAAGAAGATAGGGCTTTACAACTTGCCTTAGAAGCTTCAGATCTTCTAAAAGCAAAGGTGGAAAGCCTAAATGAATCTCCACTTTCCTCGATTGATATTCAGGAGTTGGAGAATAGGATATGTGAGGTTTCTATTGAAAATATAAAAGATGAATTTAGCGTCACTGAGGATTTCGTGGGTCCAGGGTATGCTGTGCCCACGCCCGAAGGAATTGAGGCTATTTTTGCTTTGGCTCGAACAGAAGGCATAATCACCGATCCTGTGTACACAGGGAAGGCTTTAGCGGGCTTGATGGCGGACGTACGTAATGGATTGTACGATAAAGACGATGTAGTTGTTTTTCTCCACACAGGAGGAACGCCTGCCAACTTTGCCTATGTAGAAGCTTTTCTGGAAGGGGGATTTAAATGAAACCAGTTATAGGCATAACATCTAGCTGGGATGAGGAAAAACAGACGTCAGTATTGCCTTATGCGTACGTCGACGCTGTTTTGGAAGCGGGGGGAATTCCTGTTTTACTCCCAATAATGCCCAAGGATGATGCTGAAGAGATCTTGTCAAACATAGATGGAGTGTTATTTCCAGGTGGTGCAGACGTGGACCCTCAGAGATATGGAGAACGTCCCCACGAAAAGCTGAACTACGTTGATCCTAGGCTTGACGAGATGGAGTTGAATATAGCCAAATTGTCGCTTGAAAGGAGATTACCTATACTTGGTATTTGCAGAGGTTGCCAGTTGGTTAATGTGGCGGCAGGCGGCACCTTGGTTCAAGATATACCGTCTCAGGTAGGCGGAGCTATGAAGCATTCCCAGAAAGCTCCTAGGTGGCACGGAACCCATGAAGTGATTCTTGAAGAAGGTTGTTTCGCTGCAGACATCTTCGAAACCCGTAGGTTTGCGGTAAATTCGTTCCATCATCAGTCAGTAAGGGATGCAGGAGATGGTCTTAGTATTTCAGGTAGAGCTTTAGATGGTGTTGCAGAAGTAACTGAGGGAAGGCAAGGTTTCGTACTGCTTTTGCAATGGCATCCTGAGGCCATGTGGAGGAAGAACCCTCTATTTCTCAAGCCATTTAAGGCATTTGTGAAGGCGGCGGAACAGTTTAGCTACTGACTTGGAGGATATTAGTTAATAATGGGATACGATATTTCACAGTCTACGAGTAACCCTAGGCGTCGTTTCAGAGATTATGGATTGTCGGTAGGATCGCTATCTACAGGTCCAATGAATGCCATAACAGATGTTCCAGGAGTTTTAGTGGGTCACTCAACAATCATAGAAGGGGAAGGCCCCCTAATTCCCGGTAAAGGACCAGTTAGGACAGGAGTTACTGTAGTACGCCCTCATCCAGGGAATTTGTTTAGAGAAAAGGTGAGAGGGGCCGTACACATAATAAATGGTTTTGGAAAGGCAACGGGTATTGCGCAAATACAGGAACTTGGTATTATAGAGACACCGATTGTTTTAACCAACACTTTAAGCGTAGGTTCAGCGTGGGATAGTCTTTGTGAATACATGCTGGACTGCAATCCTGGAATAGGAATATCTGAGGGAACGGTTAACCCTGTGGTTTTGGAATGCAATGATGGTTATCTAAATGATATAAGAGGAAGGCATGTTAAAAGAGAACATGTGTTTGATGCCCTAGAAAATGCTTGTGGAGGATCTGTAGCAGAGGGTAATGTTGGATCTGGCACAGGTATGTCGTGTCTAGGTTTTAAAGGAGGCATAGGTACATCTTCAAGGGTTATAGACCTCACAAAACAATGGACGCTAGGTGTTCTGGTAATGTCCAACTTCGGCAAGATGGAAGATTTGCTAATCTGTGGCATCCCCGTAGGTATGGAGTTAAGTAAAGATATTGAAATGCAACCGCAAACACCCCCAGGTTCCGTTGTGATTATAGTAGGCACTGATGCTCCTTGCTCAGATAGACAGCTGTTGAGGATCGCACGACGATGTCAGGGTGGACTGGCTCGCGTCGGGTCCATGTTTTCTCATGGCAGTGGCGATTTTGTCCTGGCGTTCTCTACAGCAAACAAGGCATTAGAATCAGATACTCATGACCCTTGTGTCCAGGAATATATAAGAGATGACTCACGAGCTATGGGTCTCCTATTTAGAGCGTGCATAGAAGCAGTGGAAGAGAGTGTGCTCAATTCTTTATTTATGGCAGAGACCATGATAGGACGGGACGGTAATACAAAGTATGGCATACCCATTGATATGGTTCTTGATATATTAGATAGATCTACATAGATTTATGCTAAAATGTATAGGAATTTTTGATGAGCAGGATAATTCTGAAAGTTGTAGAATGAGGTACGAAATGTTTCAGGACCGGGCGATAGTTTGGCAGAAACAGTTTTTGGCCGGGGAGGTTTATGATGGCAGAAGCAAAAGATGAGGGAACAAACGCCGAGAAGCAAACGCCAGACGTAGGTAGACCCTCATATCTTAGGGGCCCATTGCCCAAAAAGAGCGATGTTCAACTCGAAGGGGAAACGGTTGCGCCAACAACTGAAGATCTCGATGAAGGGTCGGCTGCTAAAGTAGCAAAGAAGGATGTACAAGCAGAAGATGTTGAGCTGTACTCATGGAAGGTATGGCTTCTTCCACTTCGTCCCTGGATTTCTGTTTTAGTAGTGGCATCAATTATAGGGTGCCTAGGTCTTGCGTATTGGGCATTTCCTCAGTTATTCTTTGTATTAATAATGGCAGTTATATTGTTAAATAGGCTCGCGGTCTATCTATTTCCAGTAAAATATGTTCTTACAGAAGAAACGGTAGGTTTCCGAACGTTTCTAGCTAGAGATATTCGCTCTTGGGATAAAGTTCTCACCTACTACGAGTTTGAAGACGGGGTATTGGTCTCCCATGATACGCGGACGGTGAGAGGACGGCTGAAGTCTGGTTTGTTTTTGTATTACTATCCTGATGGTTCAAATAAAGAGCAGGTGCTCCAAATAGTAAAATCAAAACTAAAACCCCCTGACGAAGCGTTTGTGGAAAAGGACCGACTTATTGAACAGCAGAAGAAGGAAAAAGGAGGGGTAGGTTCAGCAATCGAACGAACTCGTAAAGTCAAATCCAAAAAGTAGGCGGCAAATGGCCGGTAATTACTGGGATCTCCAGTCTGTTGGGAGGATCCCTAGACGTAGAATGATTGGCAGTTTGAGATAAGAGTTAAGGAGGGAATCGGATGGAGGATATTGAGCGAAAGGAAGGCGTTGATGAAAGACAAGCAGAGTCTATTCTCGCGACTGACGTTGGATCGACGACTACGAAGGCTATACTCATAGAAAAACGTGGTGATGAGTATCGACTGGTGACTCGCGGTGAGATGCCAACAACAGTAGAGGAACCATGGGAAGATGTGATGATTGGGGTCAAAAAAGCCATTCGACGTATTGAAGAACTTATCGATAGGCGCATTTTGGATGATTCAGGCAACTTGATCAGGCCGAAAAGGGGAGAAGAAGGTGTAGACCTCTATGTCTCAACGTCATCTGCAGGTGGCGGATTGCAGATGATGGTTGCAGGCTTAGTTAAAAGTATAAGTGCTAGCTCGGCTCACCGTGCTGCTTTGGGTGCCGGAGCTGTAGTCTTGGACGTGATCTCAGTAGATGACGGTAGAACACAATCAGAGCAAATTACCAGAATTACAGAACTGCGTCCTGACATTATCTTGATGTCAGGTGGTGTTGATGGAGGCTCAGTTGCTTATATAGCGTCAATTGCTGAGATCATAAAACAGGCTAATCCCCAGCCAAGGTTCGGTGCAACGTATAAGTTGCCGCTTATTTACGCAGGAAACAAAGACGCCCAAGACATTGTAGTGGAAATATGTGGCAAAGACATGGATGTTCACGTAGTCGATAACTTAAGACCCAGGCATGATCTTGAGAATTTAGGGCCGGCTAGAGAGATTATACACGAGATCTTTATGAATCACGTTATGGCTCAGGCACCTGGCTATGCCACACTAATGGAGTGGGTCGATGCTACTATTATGCCTACTCCAGGCGCAGTTGGAAAACTGATTATGCTCCTTGCTGAAAGGGGTAACCAGAACATTATAGGTGTGGATATTGGTGGCGCTACAACTGACGTGTTCTCCAGTTTTGAAGATACTTTCACGAGGACCGTGTCTGCAAACCTTGGGATGAGTTATTCGATCTGCAACGTTCTAGAAGAAGCAGGTTTTGAAAATATACTGCGCTGGGTGCCATTTGAGGTTGATCGTTCACGCATCTCAGACTGGATCGCAAATAAGATGATTCGCCCAACAACAGTTCCGCAAACCATGTATCACCTGATAGTTGAGCAAGCTATTGCTAGAGAAGCTCTTCGTTTGAGTTTCGAACATCACAAAACCCTTGCCAAAAAGGTTGAACAACAAGAGGTAGGACTCCTAGTTACAGGTCGCTCAACAGTAACATCTGCATCAGGGCGAGATATAATTGACATGATTCATCTAGATATGTTGGTTGGGTCAGGTGGAGCTTTGTCACACGCTCCGAGGCGACAACAAGCTGCCCTCATGCTCATTGATGCTTTTCAACCTTGTGGCGTTACGTATCTAGCAGTCGACTCCATATTTATGATGCCGCACCTAGGTGTCCTTTCATCAGTTTATCCTGACATAGCTGAAGAAGTCTTCTACAAAGACTGTTTGGTGAAACTAGGAACTGTTATAGCACCGGTTGGACCGTTTAAACCTGGTAGAGTAACCGCTACAGTTAAGATAAAAATGCCGGACGGGACTGTATGCGAGCACCAAATCAAAGGTGGGGAGCTTGAAGTTATCCCGCTAGGTGTTGATGAGGTAGCAATGTGTAGGATACAGCCTCACGGTGGGAATATAGATGTAGGTGCTGGAAGAGGTAAGGCGATAGAGAAAGAGATTCACGGTGGGTTGGTTGGTATTATCCTAGATGGTAGAGGGCGTCCCTTGGAACTTCCGGAAGACAATATTGAACGCATTAATTTGGTTACATCTTGGTTTGAGGCGATGGATATTTATCCTATGGATGTCATCCGTGAATTGCAGGAAAAATATCCACCTACTAGAACCAGCGCAAGCAATCAAGGAGGGAAGAAGCGTGGCGGACTTTTCAGTAGATCTACCCGATGACGTGAAGAAGCAAATCACCCTAATTCGTAAGACGCGTAAGTTGCCTTTACCAGGAGAAGTCTTAGTTAATGTGGGAGATATTGTAAAACCTGATACACCGGTGGCAAGGATTGCGGTTAAACCTGGAATTCCTTGGGTAGTACCGGCAGCTAGATTGTTGGGAATTGAGCCAGATAAGCTTTCTAGTGCAATGCTTAAGGAAGTAGGGGATCGAGTAAAGACCAAGGAAGTGTTTGCTAGGGCAGATCAAGGACTATACGGACGTAAGGAACTTGAATCCCCGACTGACGGTGTCATAGAGGCAGTATCTGATCGTTCAGGCAGGGTCACTATTCGTGAAGAATTTGGGCGTGAAGACCCTCCTGTTACGTTTGATGTTGCTTTTCAGTTGAAGTGCAGACCAGAGGAACTTCCCCAGCATATGCTTAGGACAGTAGGACAAGAAGTAAAGAAAGACCAGATGATCGCTAAGAAAGGCGAGGGTCAAGCTTTCTTTACAAAGACTGCTCTTGCACCTGTGTCAGGGGTAATATCGGAGATAAATACCAAAACGGGTACAGTCACTATTTCACGGCCCTTTAAAGAGGTTGTAGTGTATGCCTATATAGAAGGTGAAGTTGTCGAAATCATTGAGGATCGTGGCTGTGTGATCGAGACCCCAGGGATTAAGATAAACGGTATTTTCGGTCTCGGGCGAGAAACCCATGGGGAGATTAAAGTTCTGGTTGATGGGCCAGAGCAGGTATTAGAAGCTGACATGATAACAGAGGACTGCAAAGATAAGATAATCATTGGCGGTTCTTTTGCCACTAACGAGGCACTGGACAAGGCACTGGAAGTCGGAGTTAAGGGAGTTGTTACAGGCACTGCCAACTACTTTAACCTTACCCAGTCCCTAGGTGTCAAATTGGGTATAGGCATTACTGGGCAAGAGGATATACCCATAACAGTGGTTTTAATGGAAGGGTTTGGCCATTTGAATATGAGAAGAAGTGTATGGGAAACGTTGGCAGCTCTTGAAGGTATGACTGCATCTATGAACGGTGCGACCCAGATTAGAGCTGGAGCAATAAGGCCGGAGATAATCGTGCCATTCTTCGGGTATACTGGCGAACTAGCCGAGCCTACTTTTTATGATGTTGACTTGCGCCAAGGAATGCCTGTGCGTATTGTAAGTGAACCATACTTTGGAGTAGTCGGTGAAGTGGCGGAAATAGTTAAAGAGCCAGTCATGATAGAAACAGAAGCTAAGGTTCCTGTGGTTAAGGTGAAGTTGGAAAACGGTGACAAAGTAGTTGTGCCGAGAGCAAACGTGGAGATGATCTAGACGGCACAGAACACAATTGCCTCTGGTCTTTTCGCTCGTTCTCATAATTGGGCGATCAACGCCTTGGTCAAGCTAAGGTAAGTAGGTGTATAATATTACAGTCATGGAGTATCTGGGATTATGAGGAGGTGTCATAAATGCTGCAATTTCGTGATCCCATTGATGATGAGAGACGAGACGAGATCATCGAGGCTATGGCAAATCAGATAGTGCGGTTTGGGATGACAGTCCCTGCCATATTCTTTTTGGAGATGAGCAAGCCACTAAGCTTCATAGGCGGTCAGGCTATGCATTTTTTCGCGCCAATCGTTGGTGTATTTTTCGATACGTTTGAGGATTATGCTTTCTTCTTCGACAATAGAGATAATGTGGAACTCTTGATTCAGCGTCTGGAATTGGCAGCTATGGAAGAAAAGGCCGAAGAAAAGAAGGCAAAAGAAGCCAAGAAAGAATCTAAGAAAGAGACTAAGAAGGCTAAGAGATGGAAGAAGGGTTCTGCACTAGATGAAGCTATGAACATGGAAAGCGATGGGAACCGGGAGACTGATTCTCCAGAAGAAGGACCTAAAGAATGATTCAAGATTTAGAGGATTTACGTAAAGCGATGTCGTAATGTACATGGTAGATATTTATCACGATGTTAGTTGGCAGCAAGGGAGGGGAACAGTTCGTGCAGGAAGGTAAAACGGTGTTGAACCCAGATGAGATAAATACTGTTCTGGCAACAGACTGCGGTTCTACTACAACTAAGGCTATCCTCATTGAAAAGGTTGACGATGAGTATCGACTCATTGTGAGAGGTGAAGCACCTACTACAGTAGAAGCACCTTACGAAGATGTTACTCTAGGTGCGCGAAACGCGATTAGAGAAGTTGAAGAGCTCACCGGTAGGCGTTTTCTTAGCGACGATGGAGTCATTACTCCTACTCAACCAGATGGTTCCGGGGCTGACATATTCATGTCAACCTCTTCAGCAGGTGGCGGATTGCAGATGATGGTAGCCGGAGTTGTCAAGACGATGACGGCAGAATCGGCAGCCAGGGCTGCTCTTGGAGCAGGCGCTATAGTTATGGATGTTATTGCAGTTGATGATGGAAGGAAGCCTCATGAGAAGATCCAAAGGATAAGGCAATTGAGACCAGATATGATTCTTCTTTCTGGAGGAATTGACGGTGGAACTATAACCCACGTCGTAGAAATTGCAGAGCTTATCGCTGCAGCAGAACCCAAACCTCGTCTGGGAATAGGATACAAACTGCCGGTTATTTACGCTGGCAACAAGTTTGCGAGAAAGCATGTGGAAGAAATTCTTGGCGAGAAGACGGACTTGAGGGTTGTAGATAATTTAAGACCGGTTTTGGAAAAAGAGGTTCTAGGACCTGCAAGAGAAGCTATCCATAATCTTTTTATGGAGCACGTTATGGCACAGGCCCCTGGTTACAACAAACTTATGACCTGGACACCTGTACCTATTATGCCAACTCCTGGGGCGGTAGGCAACTGTATGCAGACAGCGGCCAAAGAATATGATATGAGCGTCATAGGTGTGGACATAGGTGGAGCTACTACTGACGTCTTTTCAGTGTTCGGCGAATATTTTAATAGAACGGTGTCTGCAAACCTAGGGATGAGCTATTCCATATGTAATGTGCTTCTTGAAACGGGTCTACCCAACATAATGAGGTGGATTCCGTTTAAGATGGATGAGGCGAACCTTAGGAACAGGATCAGAAACAAGATGATTCGACCCACCACCATCCCCCAGACTTTGGACGATCTTATAATTGAACAAGGCATAGCCAGAGAAGCGCTTCGCCTTGCGTTTGAGCATCACAAAAGTCTCGCGGTAGGGCTTCGAGGTGTTCATAGGGAAAGAACAATCGGGGACGTGTTTGAGCAGACCGGATCGGGTGAAACGTACATTGATATGATGGAATTGGGTATGTTAATTGGGTCCGGAGGAACACTCTCTCACGCGCCTAGACGGGCGCAAGCCGCTCTTATGTTGTTAGATGCTTTTCAACCCGAAGGGGAAACCATGTTAGCGGTTGACTCGATTTTCATGATGCCTCAACTGGGCATACTTGCTACGGTCCATCCGAAAGCAGCTATGCACGTTTTTGATAAGGACTGTCTGGTGAAATTAGGGACAACCATTGCTCCTTTAGGTCCCAGCAGCAGCAATCTTAAATTTGGAGAACCTTGTGTGACTGTAACAATTGAATACAATGAGCAAGTCATTGAGGAATCGGTACCTTATGGATCAATGAAGGTTATAAAGATTCCTGAAGAGACGACGGTAGACGCTGTCATTCGGCCTGAAAGGCACTTTGATGCTGGCAATGGATATGGACGTGTTGTTGAAACCCAAGTTCACGGTGGCGTAGTTGGCGTGATAATAGACTGTCGGGGACGTCCTACTGTTCTTCCAGAAGATCCGGTTTTGAGGAACCAGAAGCTAGTCGAATGGTTTAAAGCTATGGATATGTATCCAGCAGATCTACTTGATAAATATGCGGCTCAAGGCGTATAGAGGGGAGGAAGGAGTAAATGGCACACGCATATACACCAGGATTAAAGGTTACGGAAAAGGCGGTTATAAGGAAAACACGACGCCTTCCTATCCCCGGCGAAGTTTTGGTAGAAAAGGGGCAGAAAGTATCACCTGACACAATCGTAGCGAGAACCAGTATCCCAGGTAATCCGCAGACTGTTAACGTTGCCAATCTTTTGGGCATAGAGGCTACTGATGTTCCAGACTACATGGTCAAAAAGGAAGGGGACTTTGTCGAGGAAGGGGAGGTTTTGGCACGGTATACTTATTTCTTCGGCCGTTTCAAACGTGAGGTAACGTCACCTGTAACTGGCACAATAGAGATGATCTCAAAAGTTACAGGGCAAGTGACACTCAGAGAGCCCCCCATTCCTGTTGAGGTGGATGCCTATATTGAAGGCATAGTAGAGGAGATTATTCCAAGGGAAGGCGTAGTTGTGGTCACTGAAGGCGCGTTTATACAAGGGATTTTTGGCGTAGGTGGAGAAACTACAGGGACTATAAGAGTTGCAGTTGATTCGCCTGACGATGTGCTCACCGCTTCTCACATAGAAAGTGACGATGACGGTAAGGTTGTAGTTGGTGGTTCGCTTATAACCAGCGATGCAATTCAAAGATGTGCAGAAGTAGGAGCGCGCGGTATTGTAGCAGGTGGCATAATAGATCATGACCTAGTTGAGTACCTAGGTTTTGATATCGGAGTAGCAATTACCGGTCACGAAGACGTACCGGTGACCCTCATAATAACCGAGGGTTTCGGTCAGATGAAGATGGCGGACAGGACTTTTAACTTGCTAAAGAAACTGTCTGGATTGAGAGCGTGCATAAATGGAGCTACGCAGATCAGAGCCGGTGTTATGCGCCCCGAGATAATAGTTCCAGGATATGAAGGAGAAGGTGAATCAGCCTCTGATGACCGGTATTTGAGTGAAGGCTTGGTAATTGGAACACCTGTAAGAATTATTAGAGAGCCTTATTTCGGGTTGCTTGCTGAGGTTGTAGAATTGCCTCCCGAGCTTCAGCTCATCGAATCCGAATCTAGGGTTAGGGTTCTCAAAGCGAGGCTGGAAGACGGGACTATAGTTACTGTTCCGAGAGCAAACGTTGAAATAATCGAGGCGTAACTGACCTGTGACCAGTCTTCGATTACTTGCGGGACGACATAGATGCGACCTTTGTCGTCCTTTTTGTTTTTAAAAGAAGGGTAAATTTCTTTTAGCCTTCGGATAGAGGGATACCCTGTCTCGGCGAAGAACCAATGTATATCATAGGTGTATGGAAGGAGGATTAAAGAGCAGGCTAACAACGTTGTTACCTGCCATAAAAATGGATTATGACGTTCTTAAACAGTTTCTAAAAGAGCCTGTGATTCCTATGGCGTGCAAGTTTGGCGATTATTTGCCAGTTCTACTAGATGTACGCCAAGTTTCACAAATTGTAGTGCCTGCTGAACTCCCCGATGCCGCTGTTTTGGGCGCTACTATTGATAACAGATTTCGAAGCACGATAGACGGCACAGGAACTTCTCAGGAGTCTTTAGTACAGCAGCTCAAGCGAAAAGCCAGTAGGTTAGGGCGAAAAGACAAGGCCAAAGAAACCCGAATGAAAAGTGACCTTTTAAGGGAACTATACACTGAAGTAGTTGAAAACTCAGTTTCATACAAAGTGTATATGGAATGGATAGAAAAGTTAGGGTTGGAGAAGAAAATACTAGAGTCCAGACCTACTATACGGGAAGTATACATCTTCAAAGATATTTCCCTTGCTGTAGAACTTGAGGAACTACAGGATATGCGTAAGGATATACGGTGGGATTTTTTGCGAGCCCACGATAGATCTGTTCCACCAACATTTTGGGCGTTTCCAGAAGAACTGAGTCCTGCCTTTTTGAGAAAACTTGGCGATTTGTTGGGATACCCTGCTTGTTGCATAGACAGATATATTTTCGATAGGTCCTCAGGGATTTTGAGCCCAGAAGTAAGGGCTGCTAACCAGATTATACATGCGGAAAGCCCTGAGGAAGTAGATAAATTCGCTTACTTTACCAAGGACTTTTTCCCGTGTCAACCTGATTGCGAAAGGGCCGCAGAAATAGGTAGGAATATGTATGAGAGAGTCAAAAGACTGGACGCTGATTTAGGAGAACTTTATCTTGAATATTTGTCGGACAATGTGAATTTGATTAGGCAGTATCCTGAGATTATAGAGGAAAAGGCCAGGCGTCTAGAGCGTGAACGTGAGGGATTTCAGAGACAGGGAGATGACGTGGAGGATGAAAGATGACTTAGTTCAGAATTCCCTTTTCGAATACCCTGGCCAAGGCGGAAAAACTCTCAGGGAGAAAAAAGGCGAACCTATCGAGGCGGGCTATGCCGACAAGTTTGCCGGCATCGATAGCCTTGATGCTTTGAGGGAAATTGTTATCCAATGCAAGGAATGTGAACTTAGGCAGTCAGCCAAAGGGGTGGTCTTCGGCGAGGGGAATAGTAAAGCACGCATAATGCTGATAGGAGAGGCACCTGGGAAAACCGAAGACGACACAGGCAAACCTTTTGTAGGACGAGCCGGACACCTTTTAGATATTATGCTAGAGGCTAACGGTTTTTCCCGGGAGGAAGTCTTCATAACCAACATAGTCAAATGCCGCCCACCTGGGAACAGAATGCCCAGTAGCGAAGAGGTTCAGGCGTGTCTTCCAAATCTCAAAGCTCAGATTCGGGCGATAAAGCCTGATATAATTGTGCTTCTAGGTGCGCTTTCTTGCCAGACTCTAATAGATCCTAGCCTTAGGGTTACAAAGGATAGGGGCAAGTGGTTTGAAAAGGATGGCATACAGTACTTAGTTACGTTCCACCCTGCTGCTGTGCTACGGGATGAACAAGGGAAGAAACATCTCATGCTGGAAGACATGAACAGCCTGAGAAAGAAATATGAAGAACTGGTCAGATAGTTGTGAATGGTGATGCTTTTGGAGGGTAGATTGCTTACTTTACAAACGCGATCTTCTCATGAAACTGCAGAATTGGGAAGAGTCATAGGGGAGCGCCTCAAAGGTGGCGAGATAGTCTTATTGGAGGGCCCTTTAGGTGCAGGTAAAACCACAATGGTTCAAGGGATCGCTCGAGGACTGGGCGTTGAGAAACCTGTGAGCAGTCCTAGTTTCGTCCTGGAGAAGATATACGAGGGAAGAAGCCCACTCCATCATTTCGACTTCTATCGCTTGGATTTGGAAGATATTGAAGAGTCTGGTTTTCTTTATGATTTGGATCCTGAGGCTGTCATAGTGATAGAATGGGCTGATCGACTTGGTGGCATGTTATCTGACTGGACGCTTAGGATCAGTATAGATTTTGTTAGTCCATCTGTTCATAGGGGTTGTTTTGAAAGGGCAGAATTACGAAACGTGAAGATCAGGGTGAAAGACGAAGGTATGGCCAATGGGATCGAGCAGTTCATTCAAAGAGGAAAAGCAGATGGTGGAAAAACTGGCAAATAGAATATTGGCAGTAGAAACTAGTACAGATTTCCTGGGTGTATCTATAGTTGACGCCGGAGGAGTACGTTTCGAGATAACTACGTCTCAGCCTAGGATTCACTCGGCCCTACTCTTGCCGCTGTGCGTTTATGCTCTTGAGATGGTAGACGTAGAATTGAACGATATAGACTGTTTCGCAGTGTCAACGGGTCCTGGTTCGTTTACAGGCCTTAGGATAGGATGCGCAGCGGTTCAGGGGCTGGCGCTAGCCCGCAATAAACCTGTGGTTAAGGTGCCTACTTTCGAAGTATACTTAAGGCAGTGTAGAGGGTACGATAACTTGGCGGTTGTACAGGGTAGAGCCAAGGGTCAAACAGTATGCGCTTTTTACAGGCGCGCATTGTTGCCCTACCAAAATGGAGAGGGATTTTGGAACGAATATGGATTTGAGCAAGTTGTGACTATTGGTCCTAGGTCTTACGAAGAGTTTTGCCAAGATCTGATGAAATCGGCAAAAGAGCGCATTTGGGTTACAGGAGACGCGGCTTATGAGTTTGCTGAGTTCGCTTCAACGTGTTTGCCATGCGAAGTGCGTTTGGTCGATGAGTATTTGTTGTTACCGCGTCCAGGCATAGTAGGTTTGATCGGTAGGCAAATGTTTGCACATGGGCAGGCTGTCCATCCTTCTCTGGTTGTCCCAGAATATTACAGAAAATCTTACGCTGAGGTCATTTTTTCACAACGTCAAGACGAAGGTGAAATGCCATGAAGAATATTATGCAGGTTACAATAAGTGAGATGACTCTGGATGATCTAGATGAAGTTCTGGCAATTGAAAATCAATCTTATCCGACCCCCTGGTCTAGGCGGGCTTTTGAATCGGAACTTAAACACAATCTATATGCGCATTATTTCGTAGCTAGACATGAGGAAGAGATTGTAGGTTATTTTGGCATGTGGGTTATATTAGACGAAGCCCATATCACCAACATTTGTGTGAACCCTAAGTATAGGCGTCAGGGCATAGGAGAGCAGATGCTCAGGTTCGCTTTTGACAAGGCCAAAGAACTTGGTGCCTCGCAAATGACTTTAGAGGTAAGAGTCTCTAATCATGCAGCCCAGAACCTTTACCGGAAGCTGGGTTTTGAGGAGAGAGGGATTCGAAAGGGGTATTACACGGACAATAATGAAGACGCTCTCATTATGACCAAAGATGACTTAGGCCCGGGAAGACCCCAGTCAGAACAGGTTAAATGGATGCTATAGCACAGTTTACATCATCTCTTGTTTTTCGAGCGGCGTCTGCAATTGCTTGGTATATTTCTTCGGGAGCAGGGCGAAGATCGTCTAATTGTTCATAGGCAAAAATGATCTGCCTGGACGAAGACACAAGGGCGCCTCTGCCATCTTTCAGAAAAGCTGGTTTTACGTCTTCTGCAGTTCCCCCCTGGGCACCATAACCCGGCAGCAGGAAAATTGTTCTAGGCATGAGCTGTCTTAGACGAGTTAGGTTTTCAGGATAAGTAGCCCCAACTACTGCACCTACATTGGAAAAATTGCAATTACCCAGGTTCAAATTGCCAATCGCTGCCACTGAAGCGGCGACTTTTTCAAACACAGTTTGAACTGACGTACAGTCTTCCTCTGTCACCTTGAGATCTTGAAAGGCCGAAGAACCGGGATTAGATGTCTTGACTAGCACAAAGAGCCCGCAATCATTTTCATTTGCCATTTCAACAAAAGGCTCGAGGGTGTCAGGTCCTAGAAAAGGATTAATAGTTAACGCGTCTACAAAAAAATCTGATTTAGGGTGAAGGTAGGCGGCAGCATATGCCCGACCTGTGTTCCCAATATCGCCTCGTTTGGCATCTAGGATTACAGGAATGCCTAAATTACGTGCGTATTTTATAATTCTAGAAAGAACTGTCAATCCTGTGATCCCCATGCTTTCAAAGAAGGCAGCCTGGGGTTTTACGGCGCAGGCGTATTGTTTTGCTACATCAATTACCATGACGCAAAAAGTTTCTAATAGATGTTCCTTGGATTTTCCTGAGAAAGATTGTTGCAGCTTCGAACCGGGGGCAAATATGCGCATAGGATCCGGGTCTATTCCAATTACAATACGAGAGTCTGTCTTATCGATGGCATGTTGGAGCCTGTCGGCAAAATGCATAGCAATTTCCCACCTTTGAAAAGGTATTGCCCACGAAGAACTGGCAAGAACAAGACTACCAGCACTAGTAGATTGATGCAAGACGGCCAAGTAATTTTGGAGTTGACGCAATTTCTGAGAAAGTCTTTTGGGAACCGTATAATTGTTGTAGACTGATAAGAGGTGATATAAATGCTCATGTTGGGAATTGATACATCTTGCGATGACACTTCGTGTGCAGTGGTAGAGGATGGGCAAAAGATATTGTCTAGTGTAGTTTCTTCCCAGACGGATCTCCATTCTAAATATGGAGGCGTTGTTCCTGAGATAGCTTCTAGACGTCACGTCGAGATTATAGTTCCTGTTACTGAAGAGGCCCTGCTCCAAGCAGGTGTGACTCTTTCTGATATTGATGGGGTCTCTGTAACCCATGGTCCCGGATTAATAGGGGCCTTACTGGTTGGAACATCTTTTGCTAAATCCTTGGCCTATGGATTAGGAGTACCATTAATTCCTGTGCATCATCTTGCTGGTCATATATATGCCAATTTTTTGGGTAAGGATGTTCCTGAGTTTCCCGTTCTTAACCTTGTGGTTTCAGGTGGACATTCTGAACTTATACTAATGAAATCTCACGGTCATTTCCGTATTGTATGCCAAACTTTGGATGATGCAGCAGGAGAAGTGTTTGATAAAGTAGCTCGGGAAATGGGGCTGCCTTTTCCTGGAGGTCCTTATCTAGACGAACTTGCTGAATTTGGTGACCCTGGGAGCATTTTCTTTCCCCTCCCCAAGATTGAAGGCTTTGAATACGCGTACAGTTTTTCAGGCATCAAGACCCGTGCTATTTTGGAGTTTCAAGCTAAAGGTGAGAGCGAAGAGTTTAAGGCGGATTTGGCTGCAAGTTTCAGAAAAGCAGTTGTGGACCAGTTATTACATCCTGTAAAAGAAGTGATTGACAAGACAGAGGCCAAATCGTTTGCCATTTCGGGGGGAGTTGCAGCCAACATGCTGCTTAGAAGAGAAGCGGAAGCACTATGCAAAGAACTAGGCGTTCCTCTTTATGTTCCGCCACCTGAACTTTGCACTGATAACGGGGCAATGATCGCTGCAGCGGGGTTTTTCAAATACCAGTGCGTAGGAAGGGATATGAATGAGTGGTTATATTTGAGCCCGTCTGCAGGTCTTGAACTCGAATCTTGGGGAGATGGGTATTCATGAGCGTACTTGAGCCTACACCTCCTCCTTCAATCGAGGTCCTTTTGTACCATGCGGAAAATGAGGGGATATTGCCTATAACTTCAGTGTGCAACATGGGCTGTATTTTTTGCTCCAATAAGTACAATCCTGAAGGTTGCGAAGTCTTTAACATCGAACCGCGACCGCTCAAACATATAGAAGAGACCATCCTTTGGCTCGGAAGCACTAGAAGCCCGGTAATCATTGGGGAGTCTGTAACACGGATTAACGAAGGGGAACCTTTGACCCATCCTGATTTTCTTGAAATCCTGAAGCTAGTGCGTGGAACCTACCCTGAACGGAGTATTCGAGTGACTACCAATGCTTCTTTGTTTACTGAGACATTGATTGACGAAGTTAGAGAGATGGGAAATGTGGAGTTTCTAATTTCGTTAAACACGGTAGGCTACAGAAAAGAACTGATGGGCGATATGAATCCAGAAAGAACTTTGAATAATGTTCGCACCTTAGGCCAGAGCAATATTACGTTTGAAGGAAGCATAGTTGCTTTGCCCTTTATAACAGGGTGGAATGATGTTGAGGACACGGCTAAATTCTTGAAAGACTGCGGCGCAACGTGTATACGGCTGCTTGCTCCAGGATTTTCAAAATTGCATCCTCTAAGTTCCAAGGTACCTATAGATTTACGTGATGAACTCTTAGATTTTGGTTTGCGTTTGAGAAAAGAACTGAAGATCCCTGTTCTTGTTGAACCGCCCTATCTGAAAGATTTGACGCCTGTGGTGGTAGATGTATTACCCCGTTCTCCGGCAAAAAGGGCAGGTATAAGGCCTGGCGATGTAATCGCTTACGAGCGGGGTAGAGAAATATTTTCTAGTTCCCACGCGTTCAAAATCATGAGAGATTTGGAGAACCCGAGAATCACTTATGAAAGGGACGGGGTTTTTTACGATACTGTCATTTATAAAGAACAGTTCACATCTCCGGGGGTTATCATGTACGACGATCTCGACCCTGAAGACTGGTTCGACTGGGAGAGGAAGTCTGGGGTAAGGCGGAGAAAGATGCTCATCCTCACCTCGGTTTTTGCCAAACCTCTTATCGAAAGCGCCTTAGAAAAGCGGGGTTTGACTGCAGAGGTTAAAGCAGTGCGTTCCCTTTTCTTTGGCGGAAACATTGAGGCTGCTGGATTGCTCACAGTTAGAGATTTTTTGGGTAGTTTTGAAGAAGTTGTTTCGTCAGGGTTTGAACCAGGTGTTGTGACTTTGCCGAAGCGGGCGTTTGACCCGTGGGGCAGAGACCTTGAGGGCGTCAGATACAAGGATTTCGAGGTTTTAACCGGGTGCAGGGTAGTTCTTGGCTGACGAAAAGGAGGAATGAATTTGGATATTGGAGAAGGAATGTGAGGTAGGGAGGTGCCACTGAGTTTAAGAAGATAAAGTGTCTTTGGGAGGTTGAGAGGAAAGTGGACATTAAGCAATTCTTAAAAGACGCATCCATGGCCCATGGGGTTAGTGGCTTTGAATTTGCAGACATTGCTAAGATTGTTCAAGAACGAATGTCAGGATTAGTTGATGAAATTCGCACAGATGCCCTTGGGAACATTATAGGAGTGCGTTATGGGGATACAACGGACCCCTTAAGGCCCAAGGTGATGCTCGCAGGGCACATGGACGAAATTGGGCTTATGGTCACGAAAATTGAAGAAGGCGGTTTTCTGCGATTTACCCAAGTAGGTGGAGTGGATCCCCGAATATTGCCGGGCCATGAAGTTATTGTGTACGGGAAAAAACCTCTTACAGGGATAATAGGGGTAAAACCTCCACACTTAACTTCAAGGGAAGAAGCTGCACGTGCCCATAAAATGAGCGACTTATTTATTGATGTTGGCATGCCTGAAGAGATGGTAAGAGATCTGGTGAGGGTAGGGGATGTTGTTACCTTCAAGCGCCAGGTGAGCGAGCTTACCTCAGACGTGCTGGCCGGCAAGTCTTTTGATGACCGCGCAGGTGTGGCTGTGATGCTAGTATGCTTAGAGGAATTAAAGCGGTACAAAGTAGCAGCGGACGTTTACGCAGTTGCTACTACTCAGGAGGAAGTGGGGCTAAGAGGGGCTATGGTATCTACGTATGGCATTATACCTGATATAGGTATAGCTATTGACGTTTGCCACGCAGAGACTCCTGGAGTTCCAGATTGGAAGACTTCATCTATGGGAAAGGGTCCTGCCCTTACCCAGGGTGCTAACATTCACCCTAAGGTGTACCAAGGATTAGAGAGGGCAGCTAAGGAACTGGGTATTCCAGTGCAGCCTGATGTAGCTCCTGCAGCAACTGGGACTGATGCGTGGGCCATGCAGGTTGCTCGGTGTGGGGTAGCTACAGGATTAGTTTCTATCCCAGAAAGGTATATGCATACTTCAGTTGAAACTTTAAGTATTTCAGATGTGGAGAAGGCGGGAAGACTTATCGCTAGATTTATATCGTCAGTAGACGCTTGTTTTGTGAAGGAGTTGAAAAAATGGACCTAAAAACCCTTACATCTCTTTCCGGCGTTTCAGGTGATGAATATGAGGTTCGGGACGGGATAATAAAAGAGCTAGATAGCATGGGAGTATCGTACGAATGCGACGTGCTGGGCAACGTAATTGCAAGAAAAGGCAACAAAGGGCCCAAAGTCATTATAGATGCTCATATGGACGAAGTTGGGCTGGTAATTACGTATATTGAAAAGAACGGATTTCTTAGATTTGCTACAGTTGGGGGTATAGATTCTAGAGTTTTGGTGTCCAAGCGTGTTTTGATAGGTAAACATAGAACACCTGGCGTAATAGGAGCCAAGGCCATACACCTCCAGGAGCGGGATGAACGTAACCGAGTAATACCTTCAGACCAGCTTTTCATCGATATCGGCGCTAGTTCGAAAGAAGAAGCGGAACGCAAAGTCAAACAAGGTGACTATGTGATCTTTGATACCGAATATGAAGAACTATCTGACGGAATAGTAAAGGCCAAAGGTTTGGACGACAGGGTAGGCTGCGCTATATTGTTGGAGGTTCTCAAGGAGCCTTGGGAGGATATAAACCTTTACGCAGTATTTGCCACTCAAGAGGAAGTGGGACTAAGAGGCGCTAAAGTAGCCGCATATGGCATTGAGCCTGATATGGGTTTGGCCATAGAGGGTACCGTTTGCGCAGATATACCAGGTACTGACAAAGAGTTTCAAGCTACACGTCTAGGTCAAGGAGCTGCTCTTAGCATTATGGACTCAGGTTCCATACCTAACAGGGCAATGTTGAAAGAGCTAATAAGGTTAGCTAAAGAAAACGACATTCCTGTGCAGTTCCGGGAGGCTACTTCAGGCGGAAACGATGCGGCTGCGATCCAACAGGCTAGGGCTGGATGTCCAGTAGCCTCTGTTTCTGTACCTTGTCGGTACATACACACGCCCTGTTCTTTAATGTCAATGTCAGATTTTGAAGCAGCTAAACAATTGGTAATTGCTTTCTTGAAAAGTGTTGAAGGAGGTTTTAGACCGTGAAAGAACTTGTAAAGAAATTCACAGAAGGTTTTGGGCCATCAGGCTTTGAGGATTCTATAAGAGAGATCATTCGTAAAGAAGTAGAACCATTTGTGGATGAAGTTAGAGTAGATGCATTGGGTAATCTGATTTGTTTTAAGAAAGGAAATGGCGGCAAAAAGGTTTTGCTCGATGCCCATATGGACGAAATCGGCGTAATAATTACTCACATTGACGAAAACGGGTTCCTCAGATTTGGCAGTATAGGTGGAGTCAACCCTATAATCGCTCTAGGCCAGAGAGTTTACTTCGAAAATGGTGTTTGCGGAGTTATAGGCAGTGAAAGAATTGAAGATCCTAAAGACTTAAAGTTGGAGAAGTTTTTCATAGATATTGGTGCTAAGAGCAGGGAGCAAGCTGCTGAAAAAGTTAAAGTGGGAGACGCTGGCGCGTTTTTGCAGACAGCCATCGATCTAGGCGACAGAATGATCGCAAAGGCTATGGACGATAGAATTGGATGTGTAGTGATCGTAGAAGTCCTTAGGCAGCTTAAGGAAACTAAACATGACATATATGCAGTGTTTGCCACCCAAGAAGAGGTAGGTCTAAGGGGAGCTAGGGTAGCTGCTTACGGTGTAGAACCAGACGTAGGCATTGCATTTGATGTGACCGGTACAGGAGATACTCCTAAGGCTCGTACTATGGATGTGTCCATCGGGAAGGGTGCTGCAATCAAAGTGAAAGATTCCAGCTTGATTTGTCATCCAGGATTAAGGGAGTACCTCGTAAAATTGGCTGAAGAGAACGGGATTCCTTACCAGCTTGAAGTACTAGAATCAGGTGGTACCAATGCAGGTGCGATACAGATGACTAAAGCCGGTATACCCGCTGGGGTCATTTCAATTCCTTCAAGATACATTCACACACCAGGAGAAATGGTAGATCTTGATGATGTCAAGGCTTGTATAGATCTTTGCGTTGCCGCTTGCCAAAGCCCACTGGATTTTTGAAGGGGGAAGGAGCGTAGTTCTCAATGTTAGAACTAGAAAAGGTGTTAGGAATTGCCCAGAAATTAGGGGCTGAATACGCAGATGCTCGCTACGTGTCTACTAAGGCAGAACCCATATTTCTCGAAAGTGATGGGGCAAGTAGCGTATCAACTTCTAAAAGCACAGGTGTAGGCTTGCGAGTGTTGGTAGATGGCGCATGGGGTTTTGCGTCAACTCCCAATCTGAATGAAAGAAGTTTGGGCCAGTTGGCAAAAGAAGCAGTTGAAATCGCTAGCGCATCAGCGATGTACAAAAAAGGTGAAGGAACCAGCTTAGATCCCCTGCCTTCAATTAACGTTAAGTACAAAACGCCAGTAAAAGTTGATCCGTTTAGCGTTAAGGCTGAAGAAAAACTGGAGTATCTAAACGATGCCCTAAGCGAGGTAAAAGGCATGCCAGATATTTCTCGGGCTAGGGCTTCTATGATTTCCTACACAGAAGAAAAAGTGTTTTTGTCTACAGATGGGCGAAAGATCTCTCAGAATTTAACCTATACAGGGGCAGGGATTTCCGTTACCGCAAGGGGGCCCAACGATGCCCAAAGCAGATCCTTTGACGATTACGCTTCTTCTGGGTATGAGTTTGTATTAGATTTGGATTTGAAAACTAAGATACAGGACCTGGCGCGAGAAGCAAGAGAACTATTAAACGCCCCTGTCTGTCCTGAAGGAGTGACAGACCTGGTGATGGGCGGTTCCATGACTGCGTTGCAGATCCATGAATCATGCGGACATCCTGTGGAGCTGGACAGAGTAATGGGTTGGGAAACGACTTATGCAGGCACTTCGTTCCTGACGCCGGAGAAGAAAGGAACTTTTAGGTACGGTTCTCCTGAAGTACACATAGTCGCTGATGCTACCATACCTGAAGGTCTTGGGAGTTTTGGATACGATGACGAAGGCATTGAAGCTCAAAGAACAGACCTAATAGTTGATGGAATCTTCCAGGATTATCTGACTTCCAGAGAGTTGGCACCTATGTTTGATCAAGAGTCTAACGGCAGCATGCGTGCAGTGGGCTGGGAAAACTTGCCTATGATAAGGATGACGAATATAAACTTGGAGCCAGGCGATTGGACTTTAGATGAGATCATACGTGATACCCAAGACGGCATTTTTGTAGATACGCCGAAAAGCTGGAGCCTTGATGACAAGCGCTTGAATTTCCATTTTGGTCAAGAAATAGCCTTCGAGATCAAAGACGGTTCTTTAGGCAGGATGCTGAAGAACTCGGCCTACACCGGCATGACGCCTGAGTTTTGGAGATCATGTGATGCAGTAGCAGGGAAAGACGAATGGAAGGTTTGGGGAACGCCCGGCTGCGCCAAAGGCGAGCCAGTCCAGGTTATCCATGTGGGGCACGGAGCATCGCCGGCTCGCTTCCGCAATATAAAGGTAGGTGTGGAGGAATGATAGGAAAAGAAGATGCCTTTAAAGTTTTGGATAGGGTGCTTTCTTATGGCGAGGGAGTAGATATTGCCGCCCACCTAACTTCAGAGGACATTAGCCTTACTAGGTATGCGCGGAATCAGATTCACCAGAATCTGAGACGGGAAAACTGCCATTTGACAGTTACAGCGGTAAAGGGTAAGAAGGTTGGCGCAGCGTCTACCAATCTATTGGATGAACGGTCCTTGCGTTGGGTAGTTGAACAAGCTAAAGAAAGTATGGAACTTGCTCAAGAGGATCCAGACCTGCCCCCTCTTTTCCGAGCTGAACCTGCGGCTCCAATAAATACGTATGTGCCTTACACTGCCCAGATGACTCCTTCAGAAAGAGCTTTAGGTTGTGGTGCAGTTATTTCGGCGGCTCAAAAGGAAGGTATTCTGGCCTCAGGCACTTATTCTACATTGGTTAGGGAAACGGTAGTTGCCAATACGCCTGGCACCAGGGCGTACAACGTTGCCACAGAAGCGTTTTTCAAGACTGTTGTAGAATCGGGAGACAACACTGGATATGCTGATAGGCTTGTGAGAGATGCAAGAGATATTGATTATGACCAAGTAGCCAGGGAAGCAGTTGAACGAGCCCTCCTTTTCGATGAACCTGTGGATTTGAAGCCTGGGAGATACGATACTATTTTCCTAGAATATGCTGTGGCCGATTTAATCCGTTTCCTGGGTTATGTTGCGTTCAGTGCTGCCGCAAAGCAGCGGGGTACCAGTTTTATGGCTACGAAAATGGGACAGAAGGTCATGGGTGATAATGTCACTATGTGGGACGATGGCATGGATACTAGGGGATTTGCGTCTCCCTTTGATGCTGAAGGTGTTCCTAGGGAAAAGGTGGTATTCATAGACAAAGGAGTAGCTACGGGTGTAGTTTACGATACTAGAACTGCAGCCAAAGACGGTGTTACTTCTACAGGGCACGCGACTTCAGTTCTAGGCAGGTCCCAACCTATGCCCCACAACATGTTTATGGCTACAGGAGATTCTTCTTTGGAAGATATGATTCTATCCACAGAGAAAGGTGTCTTAGTAACCCGGTTCCATTACACTCATTGCCCTGAACCCATGAGGGTCGTTGCGACTGGTACTACCAGAGATGGTACATTTCTCATAGAAGATGGACAATTGGTTGCTAGAGTCCACAATTTACGTTTTACCGAGTCTATGCTCGATGCTTTTTCTAACGTCGAAGCTATATCTAAAGACGCTAGAGTGGTTAAGGACTGGTGGAGCACTTTTATTTCAGTTTTTCCTGCGGTTAAAATAAAAGATTTCAATTTTACAGGTTCTACTACGTTCTAGAAGCAAAAATGAGGGCGGTTGGAAAATTATATGCCACCGCCCTTTGTTTTATCTCAAATTTATCTAGAAGTTCCAGGTGTAAAGTATGCTTGAAGAGCATTGAAAATTCCTCGAGCTGCGGCTTCTTGAATGTTTGCTTGCTTCAGCAGCTGCTCTTCTCTAGGATTTGAAAGATACATAACTTCCACTAGGATGGAAGGACACTGGGCTTCTCTGTTTACAAAAAAGTTGGCATTCCTAATTCCCCTGCTGTAAGTGCCTAAACTCTTCGTAACTTCTTTCTGCATCAGTTGGGCAAGCCTTTTAGATTCAGATACGTTTAAGGTGTTTTCACATACGTAGGTAGTGGTGCCACAGATGGACTTATCGTTATGGGCGTCGTTATGTATTGAAACGAACACATGGGCTTTAGATGACCATGCTGTCCTTTTAGCCAGATCCCCTGAGTATTCATCTATATCTGGCTTCCAATCTTCAGGCGCAGTGGCTGCCTCATAAGGCCCTGATCGGGTCATAATAACGGTAGATCCTGCATCTTCTAAGAGTTTTTTGAGTCTTATCGCTATCTCCCAGTTAGCCACCCGCTCAGAGTATCCTGTAGGTCCTATTGCACCTGGATCGCTGCCGCCGTGGCCAGGATCAATCACAACAACTTTTCCTTCTAGACCTGGGTTGTGGAAAATAGCTTCTACGGAATTTGGATTCTTTTTAAGAAGATATGAAGCGCCTTGAGACGCATCTAGCGATAAAGTCACTCCGTCTTTTCCAGAGGAAACGTTTGTCGCTTTAACTAGGTTACCCTGGATTTGAGACAATTCTCCTGAATACGATGCCCCTGGCAAAAACATGTCGACTGTAGAACCGTTTCTGTACATAGTTGGCCAAGCATAACCCAGGGTGTTGACCTGTAACGCTTCTCCATCGTCCCGGGGTTCAATGGTTACAGATGTAATAACAGGTGAAAACACCATAACCAGTTTGCCTGGGCTTTGTTCCTTTACCATATATGAAGGTTTTTCCTGAAATTTTACGATAACATTGTTTCCTTCAATTCTTACGCTTTCAAATTCGCAGAAGTTTATGTCTAGCCTGCCTGAGGCGCCAAAGGATGTGGACGCAGAAATTTTAATAGAATTATCCTCTTCGTTGGGGGTAATCGTCGCAGATTGGAATGGACCTTGCACTGTAAATACCCGAACGCTAGAGCTTGTGTCTAGGGAAACTGAGAAACTAGGTCCCTTTCCTGGGTTTCCAACAGTTAGCCAAGAAGCGATCCACCCTACTATGCCTTTAGGCGATATACATTTTATCCATTGACCTTGAGTTTCAAGAACCCTAAGAGAGTCACCTTTTTGAACCATGGATATTACAGGGTAATTGGTTCCTGGTCCAGCACGGAAGTTAACGTCAGTCGCGTTTACACTGATGGTATTGTATTTGCCTATGGACCACGAAGATTCAGACACGCCAAAAGATAGCGTTGGATCGGTTACACACGTTATAACTGTATCTGGACCGTAAACCCATCCCCTTGCTCCCCGCGAGGTTTGAACAGCTATCCATGCTCCTTTAGATGTTATGTACTTGGCTGAATCCCCACTCTTCAGCGTAGCAATGGTTCCTGAGCCTTTTAGGGGATGCTGATAAACTGTAACAGACTGCCCCCGAGGTCTAACCATCATATCTCCTACAACCTTGTCTGTTTGTTCAATAGACGGTAGTTCCAACTGGAGCAAATCAGATCGCACCCATCCAGATTTTCCGTTGCCAATGGAAAACCTAACCCAGCTACCTTTGCCCTCTTTATCTCCCCTTCGGGCTTCAGCGAAATAGGTGTTGCCCCTTTGAGTTACTCCGATTACAGGGTAGCTGATGCCCGGTCCTTGGCGTATATTCACGTCTGTTTTAGTAATAACTGCCTTTATGTTGTAAGAAGTAAGGTCTATGTCTACCAGCCAGTCGGCTATCCACGCTTCTTGATTTTTATACCTAACTTTTAGCCAGTTGTCTTGGGTTGTTAGTATGTCTAACCAGGTTCCTTGTAAAACTAATCCGATAGATGAGTGCTCAGTCCCTGGGCCTGTCCTTAAGTTACACGCGTCTCCAACTACTATTCCTTTGAACCCTGCAAAGTCTTGCGGTATTGACGCTGCTTGAGACGCCATGAGTGTGGGAGTTAACGTGAGGGTTGTAGTTGATACTATGCAAGCGATCAGAACTAAGAGGAGAATTTTTGGCGTCCGCGTTTTCTTAGAGCGTACTGTGGCATTGGGATAAAAAGGCAAATTGAGTTTTTTCATAGATACTAACCTCGCACATATTCTATGCCGTAGACTTCAAGTTCATATCTTCTGTTTAAGACGGTATTAACCCTGCAAATGTTCCAAAATTAAGTCAAGCCACAACTATTACAATACTGTGAGCTGCGGCTTGACCTTTTTTTACTCGTGGATGCCTTCTTCAGCCACTTGAACCTTGCCCGTTTTTTCATAGTAGTCTTTAATGGCCATGTGTACTGCATCGGCTGCTAGGTTTGAGCAATGCATTTTCTGTGGAGGCAACCCTTCCAGAGCTTCTGCAACAGTTTTGTTGGATATCTCTAAAGCTTCGTCTAGGGTCTTTCCTTTGACAAGTTCAGTTACCATCGAACTGGTAGCGATGGCCGCGCCGCAGCCGAAAGTCTTGAACTTAATGTCTTCAATTCTTCCGTCTTTTACTTTTATGGTGATCTTCATGACATCGCCGCATACTGGGTTTCCGACTAGCCCTACCCCATCTGGATTCTCAATTTCGCCTACGTTTCTTGGGTTCATGAAGTGGTCCATAACCTTTTCGTTGTACATATATATCCCACCTTAGCATTAATACAGTTTAATTGCCAAATACAGACATTGCCCGAAGTTTTTCTACTATGGGCGGCAATACTTCTAGAACATAATCTATGTCTTCCTTTGTGTTAGACCTTCCCAATGTCATCCTCAATGAACCGTGGGCGGTTTCATGAGGAATTTTCATCGCTAAAAGCACGTGAGAAGGTTCAAGAGAACCTGATGTACAGGCTGAGCCAGATGAAGCTCCGATGCCAAATAAGTCTAAGTTGAGCAGTATTGCCTCACCTTCCACATATTTGACGCTAATATTTGCATTATGAGGTAATCTTTTTTCAGGGTGTCCGTTTAGCACAGTATCTGGGATCGTGTTAAGAATACCGTTTATGAGTCTGTCACGCAGCTCCCTTAGTCTTTTAGACTCCTCGGGCATTTCTTGCTGGGCAAGTCGACAAGCTTCGCCAAAACCTACGATGCCTGGAACATTCTCTGTTCCTGCCCGAAGTCTTCGCTCATGGATGCCCCCAGTAACTTGGGGTTTTATCTTGGTTCCTTTCCTCACATAAAGAGCGCCTACTCCCTTGGGCCCATATATTTTGTGGCTTGAGATTGTGAGCAAATCCACCCCCATGGCATCAACGTTTACAGGAATTTTACCTAAGCTCTGCACTGCATCCGAGTGAAATATTATGTTTCGTTCTCGAGCAATTTTCCCGATTTCTTCTACGGGCTGGATTGTTCCTACTTCGTTTTGTCCGTGCATAATCGATATGAGAATGGTTTCATCTGTGATCGCTTTTCTAACGTCATCTGGATCGATCATCCCGTACTCATCGCACGGAACATAAGTCACCTTGAATCCTTGCTTGGCCAAGTCTTGAAACGTGTTCAAAACTGCATGATGTTCAATTTGGCTGGTTATTAAGTGGTTTCCTTTGTCTTTCAGCGATTGGGCAACGCCTCTTATGGCGAGGTTATCTGCTTCAGTCCCGCCAGATGTAAAAATTATCTCTTGAGGGTTAGCGCCTATAGCCGAAGCTATTTGTTCGCGGGCGGCATCTACTGCAACCCGGGCTTCACGTCCCCAACTGTGTATGCTTGACGGATTTCCGAACTTATCGGCAAAATATGGCAACATAGCCGCGAGAACTTCTGCTCGCACAGGAGTTGTGGCAGAATGGTCCAGGTACACGAGCCTACGGGCGTTGGAGTGAGTGTTCATGACTCTTTTCTCCTTTCAGGTTTTCTATTTCGTCTGTGTCTTCAAGCAAATCCTGCAGAGTTATGGAATGTAAAACATCATTGATGGCTGTAGTTACTTCACGCCATACTAATTTCGCTTTGCAGTCTGGAGGTCCTTTGCAGCTAGAGAAGTCTTCCATGGCGCATTTAACCGGAGCCACGGGCCCTTCTACGATGGTTATAATGTCGCCAATGGTTATTTGGCTTGCAGGCTTTGCTAGTTTATAGCCGCCGCCGAAGCCTCTTTTGCTTTCGACTAGGTTGTGATCCCTCAGGGGTTTTACAATCTGCTCCAAGTAGCCATAGGAAATATTTTGAGTAGAGGAAATCTCCGCCAGCGACGTTAGATTGTTTCCTCCTTGGGCTAATTGGAACATCATCAATACTGCATAACGACCTTTTGTGGAAATCGAAAAGGACACCTAATTCACCTCGAATTCCATACCATTAATCCTATTATTGTACTAGGATTAATGTGAGTCAAGAAGGTTTTGCAGACTTAGACATGAAATGCGTGATAAAGGTATTATATATGAGAACATAGAATATATATCAAACTTCAACAGCATAGTGAGGGATCAGCGTGACTATTGATGAGAAATCGTTGAGAGAGATAATAAACCGCCTCGAGAACGAAGTTGCAAGGCGACCGAAGGACATAGCGACCAGGCTGCAGTTGGCGTTGTCTTATATGCAACTGGGAGATATTGAAAACGCTAAAGAGCACCTTCTGAAGGTTATCGAGCTAGATAAACGCAATGTAGAAGCGTATTACTACCTCGGAATTGCTTTGGCCGATGCAGAACAACTAGATGAAGCCAAAGCTGCATGGGAGAAAGTTCTGTCCATAGATAAAAACCACAATCAATCTCTGTACTTCTTGGGAAAGATCCATGCGCTTGAGGGTGATATTGATGGTGCCATTTCTCTGACTGAAAGAGCGCGCAATTCACGACCTGGGAACATATTGGCCCATGCTCAGCTAGGCGAACTTTATCTGGCTAAAGGGAAGGTAAAAGAGTCTCTGTTAGAATGGGACGAGGTGCTTAAACGTGATCCATCGAACATTCAGGCCCTGCATAACATAGGCGCCATATATACGGATCTTCAGATGTACGACGAAGCTCTTGAAATCCTTGAAAGGGCTGAACGGCTCGGCTCAGATGATCCGCTGATCCATTTCAATAAAGGATTATGCTACATGGGTAAACAAGACTACGCCAAGGCTATTGAATCTCTAGAGAAGGCTAAAGAACGAGAACCTGAAAACATATACACCATGACTATTCTTGGGGAAGCCTACGCCATGACTGGAGATATGGACGCGGCTATAAGCGAGTGGGAAGAAGTCATCTCCATAAAGCCTGATGATTTGTACGCTACGTACAATTTAGGGTTGGCTTTCTTCCAAAAGGGTGAGAGAGACAAAGCCGTTGAAATGTGGAAAAAGTGCATCATGATCAATCCCGGCTACATTTTGGCTCGCCAGAGGCTAGCGGATTGCTACATCATGGAAGAAGATTATGAAAAAGCTATTTACCAGTGGGAACAGATAAGAATTGTAGATTCAAAATCCCCGTACCCAATAATGGTTTTGGCCGATTTGAATTACAGAGCAGGTAACCTTGAAGAAGCGAAAAAATTGATTGAAGAAGTTTTGGATATGCAACGAAGCAAGGAACCTAAAGAGATCGAAGAGAGAAAGTTCAGGTCAGATTGTGAATTTCTATATGGGACAGTGCTCTTGGCCCAGGGCAATGCGAGGGAAGGACTTAAGCGCTGGGTAGCAGCCATGAGGTATAATCCCAATTTCGCTCTTGAATCAGGGGGATTTATTTCCCGTGCAATTTGGCCAGAACTCCTCCAATTTGCCAAGGACAACGCCAAGACTGAGGACGAAAGGAAGGTAACCAGTCTGGTTGGAAGTTTCGTTAAAAAGGGTACCGAGCCTCCTCGTGGCTTAGACAGAATTCCAGGTTCTCCCGAAACTAGAAAGGAAGGCTCCAGGTGGCATCGACCGGAAAAGAAATGACACCAATCCAAATGTTCGATGATATTGAGGTTATCGGGCTTATAGGGCCTAGTGGAACCGGCAAATCCCATCATGCCATGGGGGTTGCCCAGGAGCATGATTGCGATGCAATTGTTGACGATGGTCTTTTGATTGTGGGGTCTAGAATTGTAGCAGGTAGGTCTGCAAAAAGGGAAGAAACTAAACTAGCCGCGGTCAGAAGAGCAGTTTTTACCTCTCCTTCTCACGCAGTAGAAGTCCGTGGAGCCATTGCAGAATTTAGGCCTAAGCGGATCTTGGTTTTGGGTACTTCTCTGTCTATGGTGGAAAGGATAGTGGAAAGACTGGGGCTGCCTTACCCTTGCGAAATTTTGGATATAAGAGATCTGAAGAGCGAAGAAGAAGTAACAGAAGCTCTTAGACACCGTAAGCAGGAGGGTAAACATGTTATACCTGCTCCTACTTTCGAGGTAAAAAAGACGTTCTCTGGTTACTTGGTAGATCCTCTGCAGATATTTGTGAGGTCTCGAGAAGAAAAGCCGGCTATTGTAGAAAGAAGCGTTGTAAGACCTACCTACAGCTATTTTGGCAATTTCTATATTGCAGATAATGTAGTAATGCACATAGCTTCCGAGATATGTTATGAGTTCCCTGAGGTGAGAAAGGTACTGAGAACGCTAGTGATTAACACAAGTGGAGGTGCCAACTTACAGGTTGAACTGGCTCTAGCCTACGGGGTAGATGTGTTTTCTGTCATGAAGCAAGTGCAAACCAAATTGAAGGAGAAGGTAGAGTATCTTACAGGGATTTACCTGGTTAGCGTTGATGTGGTTACAAGGAAAATCAGTTTAGAATAGTGTGGAGATTAGATGAAAAGGGCGGGTTTGCAGGTGTAACATGCGAGTAAGGGAGGGAGACCATGGAACCTGGATACAGCCTGGAACTTGTACAAACTCAAAAACTCGTCCTCACGCCCGAACTGCGTCAGGCCATAATGATTTTGCAGATGAACGTCGAGGAACTCGCCCAGCTGATTTTGCAAGAGATCGAAGAAAATCCTCTTTTGGACATTGCAGATGAAAGAAGGGAAGATGTTACGCTTACACCTTCTATTGAAGAAGATCATGATGAGGAATGGATCGCCTACTTCGCAGATTCATCTGACTTGGGTATCAGCCAAGGGGTGTCGAAAAATACCAGAGAGTGGCTTGGGCTTTCCCATCAAAGCGTATTTCTAAGAGAAGGTAGCGTATGGGACGCTCTTATGTCCCAATTAGCGCTTTTGGATTTGAGCGCCGAAGATCTTGAACTTGCTCAGTTTATAGTTGGAAACATTGATGATAACGGTTACTTGAGGTGTTCCGTTTCTGAGATATCTATGACCTTGTCTAGAAGCCCTGCAGAGGTTGACTCCATGATTAGGACAATTCAAAGCCTTGAACCTCCAGGTATTTGCGGGAGAGACTTGAGGGAATGTCTTGAACTGCAGGCTTTATCCAAGGGATTGGGGGATCTGGAGTTAAGCATCATACGTGGACATCTTGAAGATTTAGCTGGGGCGAGATACAGCAAGATCGCTCGAGAACAGCAAGCTTCATTAGAAGACGTTTTGCGGGCTAGAGATGCTATTTTGGAGTTGGATCCTAAGCCTGGAGCCAGCCTATCTTACTCCAACACCACTTACATAGTGCCTGACATCGTAGTGAAGAAGATAGAAAATGATTTCATTGTGATACTCAACGATGCTGCTTTGCCTGCTATAAGGTGGAACCCGTATTACAAGAGATTACTGTTGGAGGGGGAGCGTGAAACCAGGGATTATCTCAATAATAAAGCAAAAAGGGCATACTACCTTGCAAAGAGCATTGAGCAAAGAAGGATAACCATATCGAAAGTCATGGGTAGCATATTGAAACGTCAGAAACGTTTCTTTGCTGAAGGACCTGAACATCTTGAACCTATGACTCTCAACGATATAGCAGAGGAACTTGGAATTCACCCTTCTACTGTGTCGAGGGCAGTATCAGGCAAGTATGTAGAAACTCCTTTCGGGTTGTTTCCCTGCAAGATGCTTTTTAGCCCTGGGGTAGGAGCACGAGGTGAGGAGGTTTCTCAATACAACATCAAAAAAGGCATTGAAGAAATAGTTAGCCAAGAAGATCCGAGGAACCCTCTTACCGACGATCAAATCAGGGAAGTTTTATCTGAAAGCGGAATTGATATCGCAAGGCGTACTGTAGCTAAGTATCGTTCTCAACTAGGTATCCCGGCTTCAAACCGGAGGAAGAGGTTGTGACGCTCCGTTTAATACCTTCCAATGACCTTCAAGTAAAGTTTTTTGTAAATGCGAATCCATTGTTATGGTAGAATTCATAATAGATTTATTGTTAACTAAAGGTTGCAATTGAGGTGGTGCTAGTGATTACCATAAAAAAGGTTTTCGGAGGCGTAGATGTTCCGGGCAAGAAGGAACTGTCTAAAGATTGTCCCATAGAGTTTGCTGGAATTCCTGGGGAAGTTGTGCTTTTTTTATCTCAACATACGGGTGCTCCGTCGAACCCTATTGTTAAACCTAAAGACAAAGTATTGAGGGGTCAGATGATAGCTGAGCCCCAAGGAACGGTGAGCGCCGCTTTGCATGCGCCGACTTCGGGAGTTATAAAGGCTATAGAACCTAGGTTTCATCCTGTGCAAGCGCGAATGGCAGATGCGATTATTTTGCAGCCTGACGGAGAACATGTTTCTGACGAGAGCGTAAAACCACTGGCGTCCGATTTGGAGGATCTTACACCTGAAGCAATTAGAACAATTGCTAGACAAATGGGACTTGTAGGTCTCGGCGGGGCAGCTTTTCCTACCGCTGTAAAACTAGCTCCTCCTGAAAACAAACCTATAGATACGTATCTTTTGAACGGCGCAGAATGCGAGCCTTACCTGACGGCTGATCAAAGATTGATGACAGAAGAAGCTGAAAAGGTCATCTTTGGGTTTAGGGCCTTTATGAAAGCTTCGGGGGCGTCTAGAGGGATAGTTTGTATAGAGGATAACAAGCCTGATTCTATTGAAGCCATGAAGCGCGCTATACAACCGTATAGCGAGATCGAACTAGCTGTGCTTACTTCTCGTTACCCGAGGGGAGGAGAAAAACAACTCATTCAAGCGGTCCTAGGCAGAGAGGTGCCTCCACCTCCCGGACTTCCCCTTGATGTAGGGGTCATTGTTTCAAATGTGGGTACTGCTTATGCTATGGCAGAGAGCATTTTGGAAGGTTTGCCCCTAATCGAAAGGATTGTGACCGTTACAGGTGAAGGAGTGGCAAAACCATCTAATTTCAAAGCTCTTATAGGTACTCCCTTGTCGTTTCTAATTGACAAGGCGGGAGGTTTCAACGGTACTCCTCGAAAGGTTATAATGGGTGGGCCTATGATGGGCGCAGCTCTTAGAGATACAAACGTTCCAATTGTAAAAGGCACGTCAGGGATTCTAGTATTTAATGTAGACCAGGTTGTAGAGGAGCCGATTCTACCGTGCATACGTTGTGGAAAGTGTGTTGATGTATGTCCCATGCGTATACAGCCCTTGTGGATAGCTGCTTATTCAGAGAGAGGACTTATGGAACAGGCAGAGAATGCTCGGGCTATGGATTGTTGCGAGTGCGGTGCATGTGCGTTTGCCTGCCCAGCAAAGCGGCCATTGGTCCAATGGATAAAGCTGGCAAAGGCTGAAATTACGGCGATGAGAAGAGCCTGATGAGTTTGTTGCCATGCAAGAAGAGACGGAGGTATTGAGATGGACGATAAACTACTCATAACACCGGCGCCCCATATAAGTAGCGTTAAGACTGTAAGAGGGATCATGTTAGATGTGGTAATATCTCTTCTTCCTGCTACTTTGGCTGGGATAATTATATTTGGGATCAGATCTTTGCAGCTGGTACTCGCTTCTGTGATTGCCGCTGTTGCCGCCGAAGCGATTTATCAGAAGGTTGCGAAAAAACCTGTAACTGTGAACGATATGTCTGCAGTTGTAACAGGGCTTCTTCTGGCGTTGACTTTGCCCCCTGATGCTCCTATATGGATACCTATCATAGGGTCCGCGTTCGCAATTATCGTCGCGAAGCAGATATTTGGTGGTTTAGGTACTAATTTTGTAAACCCTGCCCTGGCTGGAAGAGCTTTTATAGTAGCTGCTTGGCCTTTGCATATGACTCAAGACTGGCTAAATCCGATGACCCATGATGCAATTACAGGTGCTACGCCTTTGGCTGTCTTCAACAATACAGGCACCACTAGCTTGGGGGTTAAGGATTTGCTTCTAGGTTTGAGAGCAGGTTCCTTAGGGGAAACGTGTATAATTGCCCTTTTGGCTGGGGGGATATACCTGATAGCCCGAGACGTAATTGACTGGAGAATTCCCGTCGGGTACCTGGGAACTCTCGCCTTGGGCACTTGGATTTTTGGGAGCCCTAACGGGTTTTTCCAAGGGGATTGGCTAAGCGGTATATTGCTTGGTGGAGCTGTCTTAGGTTCCATTTTTATGGCTACAGATTACGTGACTTCACCTGTTACTCCTACAGGGCGGTTTTACATGGGGGTCGGAGCTGGAATTATAACGTTGCTAATAAGGGTGTGGGGCGGTTATCCTGAAGGAGTTACTTATGCTATCTTATTTATGAATCTAGTTACGCCGCTTATAGATAAGTATGTAGTGCCAAAGTATTACGGTTACATGCATGATATTCAGGCCAGAAAAGCTGCTGCAGGAGGTGGAACTAAATGAAAGAATCCAAATCATCTCTGGGCTTTGATTTTATAAAAGGGTTTATACAAGAAAACCCTACTTTTGCACTGGCCATAGGAATGTGTCCTACCCTAGCCGTTACTACTAGCGTGGTTAACGGTTTCTGGATGGGCATTGCAGTGCTATTTGTACTGACTTTTGCCAACGTATTTGTTTCCCTTCTTAGAAATTTCATACCTGACGAAATAAGGATTCCAATATTTGTAATACTAATTGCGACTCCAGTTGTAATCGTAGAGTTAGTGATGAAAGCATATCTTCCTGCCATTTATGAAGTTTTAGGCATTTTCGTTCCGCTTATAGTGGTAAACTGCATCATCATAGCCCGTGCTGAGGCTTTTGCGTACAGGAATCCTGTCATGAATTCCCTTATGGATGGCCTTGGGATAGGCGCTGCGTTTACTGTAAATCTCATGATCGTAGGGGGTATAAGAGAATTTTTGGGCACTGGCCAAATTGTCTTTGGAAGCGCTGCGTTTCCTTCAGTGCCTTTTTTCGAACCTGCTGCCGTTATGCTGACGCCACCGGGCGGATTTATAACGTTAGGGATTTTAATGGCCCTTTTCAATGTGACCATAGGGGCTAAAGGGAAAACAAATGATTAAAACAGTTTTACTGAATGAGATCTCTAAAGGGGAGGGATCTACGTGTCGATCATAGCCATAATAATAGGTGGAGTTCTCGTCAACAACTTTATTTTCATGCAATACCTAGGCATATGTCCTTTCATAGGTGTTTCACAGAATTTAGAAACTGCAATGGGGATGTCAGGGGCAGTAGTGTTTGTGATGACCATAGCGTCTGCGGTTACAGCCGCATTTGAACAGTTCGTGTTAGCCAGGTTTGGGCTAGAGTACTTGAGAACGATCGCGTATATACTTGTTATAGCCGCTTTTGTGCAATTGGTAGAGATATTTATGAAAAAGACGTTGCCTGGATTGTACAAAGCTTTGGGTATATACCTTCCTCTGATTACTACCAACTGTGCAGTTCTAGGTGTTACCATGTTGAACGTAAGGCAGGGGTACGGTATTTTAATGAGTACTATAAATGGGTTTGCTGGCGCCCTTGGCTGGAGTTTGGCCATAATCATATTTGCTGGCATAAGAGAAAGATGGCAGCTTATGGATATTCCTCCTGCACTGGAGGGTTTCCCGCTGGCTCTTATATCAACGGGACTTATGTCTTTGGCATTTCTGGGTTTTGTAGGATTGTTCAAAGGTTTGTTTTAACAAAAGGAGGGGCTACTGTTGCTTAATGCGATTATTGCGTTAGGAATAGCTGGTCTTGTCTTCGGCGCTATGTTGGCCCTGGCTGCTGAGAAGTTCAAGGTTGAACAGGACCCAAGAATGCTGGAGATTTTGAATGTACTGCCAGGTGCTAACTGTGGCGCATGTGGTTTTCCAGGTTGTTCAGGGTTAGCAGAGGCAATAGCTCGCGGGGAAGCCCCTGCAAACGCGTGCGTCCCAGGTGGAAAGGCTGCCGCAGAGGCCATTTCTAAAATCATGAACGTTGACGTCGCTGAATCTATGTCCGAAGTTGCAGTGGTATATTGTCAAGGCCATGAACATAATGCTGAGATTAGCGCACAGTATCATGGGGTCACCAGCTGCAAAGGTGCAAACATGTTAGGTGGGCATAAGAGTTGTGCCTATGGGTGTTTGGGTTTTGGGGATTGTGTAAAAGCGTGTCCTTTTGGGGCAATGTACATGTCTGAAGAGGGGTTACCTGTCGTTATTAAAGAAAAGTGCACAGGTTGCGGTGCCTGCGCAAAAGCGTGCCCCAGAGGGATTATTGATCTGGTTCCTCCAGACAAAGACGTACATATTCTGTGCAGATCTTTCGACAAAGGACCCTCGGTTCGGAAATATTGCAAGGTTGGTTGTATTGCCTGCCAGTTGTGTGTGAGGTCATGTCCACAGGAAGCCATATCTATGGATAAGGGTACTTTAGCCAAGATCGATTATTCCCTTTGCGACAACTGTGGGATTTGTGCAACCAAGTGTCCTACTGGAGCTATTCGTGATGAAAGCGCGGTCAGTCGAGAAGAGGTAAGCGCCTAGTTTGACTAATTGCTAGTAGTTCCGCAGGGCTTGCGTGCTTTTTGGAATGGGTTTGCAGGCGTAGCTAATGTGCAAATCTGGATATGATGTGGATGATACCCACAAATTAGGGGGCTCAAGGTTATGAGGAGACAAACCAGCACTTGGGTATGGGTGGTAGGCCTTTTGGCCGGCGCAATTGTAGGAAGTGTGATCGGTGAGGCCCTCTCAGGATTAGTGCCGCTTTTGGCCAAAGGGTTTGCCATAGGAATACAGCCACCTTTTCATGTGGATCTTAACGTAATTTCTCTTACTTTAGGATTCACTGTACATCTGAATATGGCAGGTGCGATATTGGTCCTTATTCTAGTTTTGTTCTTCGGGCGGTGAGGAAATTGCAGCTGATTCTGGCTTCTAGCTCACCGAGACGAAAGGAACTGCTAGAAGCGATAGGAATTGAACCGTTAATTATTCCTTCAGGTTTTGATGAGAGAAGCATCAATACAGAAGGAGTTTCACCCGAAAGACTTGTACGAACTTTTGCGGTGGAAAAGGCGAAAAAGGTAAGTCGTGAGCATCGGGACAGTTTGGTTTTGGGTGCAGATACAGTTGTTTACCTAAACGGAGAGATTTTAGGAAAGCCTCGGGATCGAGTTGAAGCCGCACGAATGCTGCAGAAATTGTCAGGACGAACCCATAGAGTTTACACAGGAGTGGCTTTGTATGAGCCTGTAACTGGAGATATCATCTCGGATGTGGATTGCTCCTACGTAACTTTCAAAGAGTTGGATTCTGATGAAATAAATTGGTACGTTGAAACAGATGAACCCATAGGAAAAGCCGGCGGATATGCGATTCAAGGTAGAGCTACCATATTTATCACTAGAGTTATTGGAGATTACACAAGTGTGATTGGGCTTCCTATGCCCAAATTCTACGAAATCTTGAAGAAGATTGGCATTGAACTTAGAAGTCTAATCTCATAAGGGAATACTTGGGAATGGCTGCGAAGGAATAATAGGAGGTTTTTGCCATTACCCTTGATAAATTGACAATCAAAGATTGGCCAGAACAAGAAAAACCGAGGGAGCGGTTGTTCTCCCTTGGCCCCTCTGCGCTTTCAGATGCAGAACTTTTGGCGATTTTGCTAGGCACAGGTAATAGGGAAGAGACGGCGCTTGATTTAGCTAAACGCTTATTGAGCTGGGGAATGAACGAGTACGGTCGCGGATTAGAGTTTCTAAAGGAAAGCTCGTTAGAAGAACTTATGTCTCTACAAGGCATCGGACCTGCTAAAGCAGCAAGGCTTAAAGCGTGTCTCGAGATTGCAAAGCGGTTAAATAAATTAGACGATTACAACGCTAAATCTGTGTTTCTAAGAAGTGGAAAAGATGTGTATGACCTAGTAAGGGAAGATATGGAGGAGTTAGATAGGGAACATTTTTGCATTATTATGCTCAATGTGAGAAATCAGGTTATCGCAAGAGAAGTAGTTTCGGTGGGTGGGTTGAATGCAGCCATAGTGCATCCGCGGGAAATATTTAAGAATTGCATAAAAAAGAGCGCTGCCGCAGTTATCCTTGTGCACAACCATCCGAGCGGCCAACCTGATCCGAGCGATGAAGATATTGCGGTAACCAAAAGGGTTATAGAAGCAGGTAGAATTGTTGGAATAGACGTGCTAGATCATGTAATAGTTGGGCATGGTCAATACATCAGCATGAGGGAGTCTTTTGCCAGCTGGTTTAAATGGTAAATGGTTAGTTCATTGTTGCGACTGAGAGGAGAGTGAAGGAAGGTGCAATGGCTTCACAATTATTTCACCAGGGATATTGGTATGGATCTAGGTACTGCAAACACTTTGGTTCACGTTCGTGGCCGTGGAATAGTGCTGGTTGAGCCTTCTGTAGTGGCTATTCACGCAGACAGCGGAGAGATTCTGGCAGTTGGGACCGAAGCCAAGCAGATGATTGGAAGAACTCCTGGTAATATAATAGCTATGAGACCGATGAAAGATGGAGTAATTGCTGATTTTGATGTAACCCAGGCTATGATGCACCACTTTATTAGAAAAGCTTACAGAAAAGGTCTTTTTAAACCCAGAGTCATTGTAGCCGTCCCTTCAGGATGTACAGAAGTCGAGAGAAGGGCAGTGCTGGATGCGGTGTTGAGAGCAGGAGCGCGAGAAGCTTATACTATAGAAGAACCTATGGCTGCTGCCATTGGCGCAGGACTCCCTGTGAACGAACCTACTGGAAATATGATCGTAGATGTAGGCGGAGGAACAAGTGAAGTAGCGGTTATATCTCTTGAAGGTATTGTGGCCTCTCGGTCCATAAGGGTTGGCGGAGACGAAATGGATGAAGCGATTATAAACTACGTAAAGCGAGGATACAATTTGCTCATAGGTGAAAGAACGGCAGAAGAAGTAAAGATAACCATTGGATCTGCGTATGAACTTAATCCTGAAGAAACCATTGAAGTACGGGGAAGAGATTTGGTAACAGGTTTACCTAGGACTGTTACCATTGATTCACAGGAAATACGCAAAGCCCTTTCTGAACCGGTGCACGCAATTCTCGATAGCATAAAAGAAACTTTGGAAAACACTCCACCAGAGCTGGCTGCAGATATTATGGATAGGGGTATAGTTATGACAGGCGGAGGTTCTATGCTAAAAGGACTGGATAAATTAGTGAGCGAAGAAACAGGCATGCCTGTGCACACAGTTGACGAACCTATGTATGCCGTAGTTCGGGGGACCGGTAAAGCCCTTGAAGAGATCGAAACCCTGCGAAAAGTTTTGGCTTCGTCCAAGCGGTGAAGAGAGAGGATGACACTAGGTGAGGCGGCTATTCCCCTACAAGAAAGTGGTTCTTGCAATAGTCCTCGTGGCCGCCTCAGTTTTGCTGATGAATATTACAGGCAGTTCTGAGGGCGCTCCTTCGTTTTGGGAAAGGCTTTTTTGGAAAGGCATCGAGCCATGCGTCAACTTATTTTCTGCGGTGAGGGATACAGTAACAGACTATGCAGTTTTATTGGAATCAAAACAGGAACTTATGGAGCAAAATGAAGAACTAAAAAGAAGAGTGGCTTCTCTGGAACTTCTTTTAGCCCAGCTGCAGGAGGTACAAGAAAGGAATCAGAGGCTCGAAGAGCTGCTTCAATTTAGAGAGCAATTGGAAGGGGAATATAAAGGCGCCTATGTAATAGGGAGAAACCCTAGTAAATGGTTTTCTGCAGTTACCATTGGACTGGGGGAGGAAGATGGTTTAAAAGTAAACGCACCTGTGCTTTCGAAAAGTGGTCTTGCAGGACGAATTATAAAGGTAGACCAGAGCCAAGCGCAGGTACTTTTGCTTACAGATCCTGAAAGCGGTGCAGGCGCCTTGGTTTCAAGATCTCGTGATTACGGTGTAGTGGTAGGTGGCGGCGGGCCTAAGACGTTAACTATGACGTTTTTCTCCAAAGATGTTGATGTGAAGGTAGGAGATGTAATCGTCACTTCAGGTATAGGTACTTTGTATCCTGAAGGATTGCTCATAGGTAAGGTCATCGAAGTGTACATACCGCAACCTGGTTTAGTTAAAGAGTGTCGTATCAGACCTGCAACTGATTTTGAACACCTAGAAGAAGTGCTGGTGATGATAAAGTGACCAAGAGAGACATAGCCCTGGTTTTTATATCCATTCTCCTGGCTCTTTTGACTCTCAGCGTGAAATATGTATATCTAGGAGGATTAGGCAGGCCCGATTTGACATTGGGGTTAGTTTGCGCGGTTGGGTGGACGTGTTCATGGCCTGTAACTTTGATTACTGCATTTGCAGTTGGCATTATCCAAGACTTGCTCATTGGCAGGTATATAGGTCTTTCTGCTTTATCCCTTTTGGTTGCGGCTATGACCATGTCGGGAATGCGGGGACCTTTGAATCCGGAATTGGCGTTGTCACCTGTTCTGGCAGGGGCATTGTCAGCCTTAACAAGTGACTTTGCAGCATATTTAGGGCTTCTATTGGTAAAAGCAGCGGTTGAGTGGGGGTTTTTTCTTAGAGGCATTTTATATTTCGACGTAATTTGGAATGTAGTGGCAGTACTGCCTTTTTGTCTTTTGATTAGTTGGATTTCGTCGCAATTAGCGGAGGTGTGGCCTGAACTTCCAGGGGAAAAGGAAGGCCGTGTATAGCTATGAAAAGTAAGTATAGAGAGGTAACGGACCCATCCAAACGCCTTTCTCAGAAAGACACGAAGAGGATAAGGAACGTAGTGCTATCTATAATAGTGCTCAGTTTCTCAGTGTTGTGCTTACAATTATTCAATTTGCAGATCGTAAGCGGGGAAAAGTACAGGGCCATGTCGGAGAACAACTACCTGAGGATAACGCCCATACCCGCGCCTCGTGGAGATATAATTGACTGCAAAGGCAACATCTTAGCAACTTCCAGGCCTACGTTTACAGTGTTTTACTGGTACTTAGACGAGGCAAAAGCTGAAGAAACATTGCCTAGGCTGTCTGAAATACTAGATATGGAGCTTGAGCAGATAGAAAAGAAAGTTCAACAATATGCAGGTAGATATTATCAACCCATACCTATAGCTAAAGACATCTCTCCCGAAATATACATACGTATTGCCGAAGATGCTCCAAATCTTCCTGGAGTATTTATTGAGCCTCAGCCAATTAGGTATTACCCTCAAGGAAGTCTTATGAGTACAACCCTAGGTTACGTTGGAGAAATCAGCCAGTCCCAGTTGGCGGATGCACAATGGGCGGACTACAAGATTGGGGATATTTTGGGACAGGAAGGTCTGGAAGCGTACTACGAAAAAGTGTTAAGGGGCAAGGATGGCGGATACCAGGTTGAGGTTGACTATAGGGGCAGACCTACAGGAAGCGATCTTGGTCCCGGTACAGAGCCGCAGCCTGGAAAAACTGTGCAACTTGAGATAGATTGTGATCTTCAACGTGCAGTTGAAAATGCTCTTTTAGAAGCGCTGGAAAAAAGTGAAACTGCTAAAAGCGCTGCGGCTGTAGTGTTGGATGTGAAGACTGGAGGAGTGAAAGCAATAGGGTCGGTCCCAGGTTTCGATGGAAATATGCTTATTTCGGGTATTTCTGCTCAAGAGTTGGATGAAAAAATATCTTCAGATGAGTGGCGGTTTGCCAATTTGGCGATAACTGGTCTTTACACGCCTGGTTCCGCTTTCAAAGTGGTCACGGCTGTGGCCGCTTTGGCAGAAGGAAAAACTACTGAATCCGAGATGTTTTTTGATCCTGGATATCATCCCATGGTTCCGAGCCTTGTTTGCCATAGGCGAGGAGGACATGGGTACGTAAACATAGTAGATGCTTTGGCAGTATCCTGCAATACATATTTCTACGAGATGGGCAGGCGTTTGGGAGTAGACGCAATTGCGAAGTACGGTCGAGTTATGGGTCTTGGGGCGAAGACGGGGATAGATTTGTTCGGGGAAAACTACGGTACGTTACCGACTACAGAATGGAAAGAAAAAGCTTATGCCGAAGGTAGGGTAGCTCAACCCCAATTTCTCCTATCAGAGCACATGATGGCTGGCATGGGACAGGTTTTCCACCTTTACACTCCCATTCAGATGGCTTCAGTAGTTCAGTGTATCGCCAATGATGGCGTAAGGATGAAGCCAAGGTTAGCAGCAAAAATCTTGGATTCTGATTACAATGTGATTGAAGAGATAGAACCTGAAATCTCAGCTGTTTTGGATGTAGGACCAGATGTACTTGATACGGTTAGGGAAGGGATGCTCAAGGTCACTTCGGACCCAAGGGGTACAGCTTACTGGGTTTTTTATAATGTTCCATTTGAAGTAGCAGGGAAAACAGGAACAGCCCAGAATCCTCTTGGTGAAGATCATGCTTGGTTTATAGGGTTTGCCCCATTCGACGAACCTGAGATAGCCTTGGCAGTGGTGGTGGATCAAGGGGGTTCTGGATCAACAGTCGCAGGACCTGTGGCGAGGGAAATATTTGAATCATATATGATGTTGAAGTATCCGCCACAGGTGGAAGTAGAGGTCGAGCCAGACCAAACTAGGGAGGAGCATTGAAATGGCCGAAAAACCAGATCTCTTATTTAGAGGGACAAAGAATGGCCTTCACCTTGTGCTAAATGGGACTAAGGATTTTAACGTTTTGAAAGCGAAACTCAAAGAACATTTGAACAGGGCAGACAAGTTTTTTCAGGGGGCTGATGTAACGCTAGATATAGGTGATGCAGAATTTTCTCTAGATCAGATCTTGGAGCTTCAGCAAATATTGGCTACCCCACATGGTTTGCACCTGAAAAAGATAGTTTCTGGAAGAGATGAATCAAAAAGGGAGGGTAGGCGTCATCGTGAAAGCGGGGACGCAACTGATAGGAGTGTTTTAGGTGGGACGGAGACAGAGTATAGAGTGAGAAATCAGGTTACAGAAGGTGCGTTTGTGTACAAAGGTACTCTTCGATCGGGGCAGCGCATCTCGCATGATGGGGATGTGGTCGTCGTTGGCGACGTGAACCCAGGTGCAGAAGTAACAGCCGGGGGCGATATTATAGTTATGGGTAGTTTGAGGGGATTAGCTCATGCGGGAACTGCAGGAGCGAAAGAGGCGGTTGTGGTGGCATTTAACTTGAAACCTACTCAGATCAGGATAGGTAGCGCTATTGGCCGCCCGCCCGAAGGAGACGTCGGCTCGCGTGAAGGACCAGAAGTAGCCAGATTAAAAGATGGTGTGATCGTTATTGAGCCTTTGGATGAAAGCCGTTGGGAGGGAGATTGGTGAGTGAAGCGATAGTTATTACATCTGGAAAAGGCGGGGTGGGGAAAACTACGGCTTGCGCTAATCTAGGTGTGGCGCTGGCATCTATGGGATATAAGGTAGTCCTAGTTGATGCTGACATTGGACTTAGAAACTTAGATGTGGTGCTGGGCCTGGAAAACCGCATAGTGTATGATCTTGTAGATGTGGTTGAAGGTTCGTGCAGGTTAAGACAGGCTCTCATAAAGGATAAGAGAATTGATGGGCTGTTCTTGCTTCCAGCTGCTCAAACAAGGGACAAAACTGCCGTTAATCCTGAGCAGATGGAAGAACTTATAGAAAGGCTCAAGGAAGACCACGATTATGTCCTGGTAGATTCACCAGCCGGCATAGAACAAGGATTCAGGAATGCCATTTCAGGAACTGATAGAGCCCTAATCGTGACCACTCCCGAAGTTTCTGCTGTTAGAGACGCCGACAGGATTATCGGTATGCTTGAGTCTTTGGAACTTTCAGACCCAGCCCTTATAGTGAACCGGATAAAGCCTAAAATGGTAGCTAAAGGTGACATGATGGACATATCAGATATAATGGATATCCTAGCTATATCTTTGATTGGCGTGGTTCCAGAGGACGAATACATAGTGATATCCACCAACCGGGGCGAGCCTGCGGCTCTAGCAGCCAATAACTCCAAAGCGGGGCAGGCGTTTAGAAATATTGCCAGGCGTATAAGCGGTGAAGACGTCCCGTTTATGGATCTATCTGATACGGAAAACTGGTGGAGCAAGATCGCGAATTTCTTTAGAGCGAAGTAAGGGGGGATATCTTTGTTCGATTTCTTCAAGTTGTTTAAGCGAAAGGAAAAATCAAAGGAAGTTGCACATGATAGACTCAAGTTAGTATTGATGCAGGATAGATTGGCTATTACCCCCCAAACCATGGAAAATATGAAAGATGCAATTATTGTAGCAATATCTGAATTTGTGGAAATAGATGAGCAAGCGCTTGAATTTGACTGGGAAGATACCGATAGGAATAAAGTTTTGGTAGCTAGTATACCCATTAGGTCTGTGAAGAGGGGTGCAAGCCAAGCCGGTGGGACTACCAAGCATTAGAATTGATAAGAAAGCGATACAGCGCATAGACTTTTGGTTGTTAGGAGCAGTTATTGTTCTTGAAATATTGTCTCTACCGCTGATAGATAGCGCTACTCATGGGGTAGATGGTCACTATTACCTCAAGAGGCAGGCAGTTATGGTAGTTGTTTCATTTGTAGCCCTGCTCATAGGTATGTTTGTGGATTACCGTGATCTAATCCGTCTATCACCTTGGATATTTGCAGGTAGCATATTGCTGTTGGCATTGTTGCCATTTATAGGCAAGACTGTAGGTGGGGCCACAAGGTGGATCTCCTTAAAGGTATTTGATCTTCAACCCTCAGAACTTCACAAAGTGGTAACTATCGTGTTTACTGCTTGGCTTTTGAGTTCAAAAGATAGATACTATGATTCTATCTGGGATATAATCCCGGCTTACGCGTGGACGCTTATACCCGTAGGTCTGATTTTGAAACAGCCGGATTTGGGGACTGCCATTTCAATTATTGTGATTGTGACAGGGGTCGTGTATTTTTCCGGCGCTCCCGGCAAACTGATTCTGACTCTGGCAGGCATAGGACTTTTAGCATTGCTTATCGTATTCGGGCTGTATTGGTACGCAGGGATGCCTCTTCCAATTGAGGAGCACTGGATCGATAGGATCGTATCGGCATTTAACCCTGAGAAGGACCCTTTAGGCCTTGGGTATCAGGTATTGCAATCTAAAATTGCCATAGGTTCAGGTGGGCTTTGGGGTAAAGGTTTAGGGCAAGGTACCCAAAACAGGTTGGATTTCATACCTGAACAGCACACTGATTTTATCTTTTCTGTAGTTGGAGAGGAGCTGGGTTTCATTGGGACTATAGGTGTTATCGCGTTGTATGCGTTAATACTTTATCGTTGCCTTTGCATAGCGTTGGATTCGCCTGACAGCGAGGGTATGCTCATCACTGGCGGAATCCTCACTATGTTTTTGTTCCAAGTTGTGGTAAATGCAGGGATGACAATGGGCATAATGCCTGTAACAGGCATTCCTCTTCCTTTTCTCAGTTATGGCGCAAACGCATTAATCGTGAATTCGTTTTGCGTAGGCTTGGTTTTGAATGTGAGTTGGAAACGGCACAAAATCCTTTTCTGACGTAAGTAGTTTTGAACAGGTGATTCAAATTGAAAGAAATGGGTTCAGTTATCTCAGTACAAGAAGACAATTTGGTGACCGTGCAAGTTAAGAAAAGAGCTGCGTGCGAAGGCTGTGGCCGCTGCGGGGGCCAGATTTCTTCTAGCGGTGATTCCCTAGTTATAGAGGCTGTGAGTGTGGCAGATTTGAAGCCGGGAGACCTTGTGGAACTAGAGATCTCTGATTCTAATATAGTCCGGTTATCCTTCCTCGTGTATGGACTTCCATTAGTTAGCGCAGGTGTAGGGTATGGACTAGGATGGGGATTGCAGCGGATCTTTGGTGTTTCATACCTGCTTCAGCCCGCTTTAGCTGTGTTAGGGTTTCTTCTATCTTTTGTTTGGCTGAGACATTACGACAAGGTAACGATGGAGTCACGGAAGTATATGCCAATTGCAAGGCCTGTGAAAAGGTTTTAAGTCTGTTGGGTCGCTTTCTTGGGAACAACTCTTGCGGTTCCTGCGCCCACCTTGGGCATGTATCCTTCTTCAGACAAGGCTGCTACAAGTGATTCATAAGATTCCCTATCAACCACAAGGTAGCCGGGCCCAACCTTCTTTTTTAGGTAAATGTTGATCTTTGGGGACATCATGAGTTCATCTGCCAATTCATCAGAATCGCACTTTAGCAAGATAACATCTTCAAATTCTATGCGCCCGTAGGAAGTGCCCCAATGGGATATGGAATATACCACATTTTGAGGTAAGGGAGTCTTAGAGTGTTCTGCCAAGAATTGGTGGATAAGATCTGGCGTGTAGCCGTGTAACATAGCTCTATACACCGAATTCTTCGTTAGCTTGAAAACCATCATCTGATCTACTTTTGTGTTCTGAGCGAAAGTATCAATCGCCCATAGAATTCTAGGTTCTACAGTGCACGGTACGAGTATTTCAAAGTTTGATTGGACGTATATATAGGTGTCGAACACCTCTTCTGGCCAAGGCTCAGTTCCAAACAAGGCTCTACCCATAGGAGTCACGCGCACTAAGGTTTCGCCTCTCGCTTGCGCAACATCCAGGGCGCCTAGATACTCCAACATAGATATAAGGTTTCTTTCTACGCGAAGATCCAAGCCATGGGACGAGTGGCTTGTAGATAGCGTATCCATTTCCTCCAAAAGTTTATCTACAGAAATGACTGAGTTTTCAGGTGAGTTCATAATAATCCAGTACATTGTATTCAAATCTGGATCTTGGGCTATGAAAGTTTGCAGCCAATAATCGTATAGGTCTCTTCGCCATTGTGAATAAGGAGATTCAATCCATGCGTTGGCTTGGGAACCTAGCCTGAGAGTGTCACTCCTTTCCTCGCATAAACTTTTTGATTTAGCGAAGTATATGAGAAATGCTAGTCTTGGTGGGTACCTTACAGGGAAGAGAGATTGATCCAAGTCTACGTCGCTTTCTTCTACCAACACTGCGAGTTCGTTTTGGGCTTTCTTAAATATGGTGCCCGTTTGCGTGAGACGCACTTCATTCTTACGGAGGTAAGACAAAAATAGACACATGTGTCTTAGGGGAGCCGCATGGTCAACCAGGTGGCGAGGGTTGAAACGACTGGGGTCAGAACCTGTTGTTTGAAAAAGCGATGCCAGGAAAAAATCTGTAAGAATGTTTCTTAGATCTTGGGGCACGAAATACACTTGTCTGTAGTCCTCGCGCTTGAGAAACACGAGGCCCCTGTTTATCAGTACTTCTATTACTTTAAAACCGTTTCGTCGCCATTTCCGGGATAATTGGTTGAGTTTTTGATGACATTGCTCCACTACTACGCCACGGCCCCCTCCTGAGAGGGTTATAAGTCTCAACGCTATGATTTCTTCTTCATTTAATCCGTTCATGGCTACTAGTGCATTTGCAGGTACCAAAAGGTGCTCGGAGATAGAGGACGCCAGATCATCAGCGAATCCAATGTTATCGCTTTGCGAGTCGCAAGGTACTGTGATTCCGTAAAAGTTGGCTATGGAGATGAGTCGTTCCACTGGAATATTCATTAGTGCGTCTTTTAAGTTCATGACAACTTTCCTTTCCTTAGTTCTGTAATGAATCTGTCATGTTCCCAAATGGTGTATTTGTATCCCTGCTCAGTCAAAAACAGTTGTCTTTTCTGGGAAAAATCCTGGTCTTTGGTATTTCTGGTCACTAATGAATAAAATAGCGCGCTCTCTCCGTGAGGTTTTGGCCTAAGGATCCGTCCTAACCTCTGGGCTTCTTCCTGACGCGATCCAAAGGTGCCCGATACTTGTACGGCAACGTTGGCATCAGGTAGGTCAACTGCAAAGTTTGCCACCTTCGATACTACAAGGACCTTGATTTCTCCTGTTTTGAATTTGGAATATAGTTCTTCTCTTTCGCTGTTAGGCGTCTGTCCGTAAATCATGGGAGCATCCAGCATATTTGCTATGGTTTCGAGCTGATCTATGTACTGTCCTAAGATGAGAATTTGGTCATCTTTATGATGCTCGACTATTTCTTTTACCAAGTCATATTTTCTAGGGTTAGTAGCGGCGATTCTATACCTATCCCTTTCGCCGGCTGTGTGATAATCTAGGCGGCGGTCTTGGTCTAGATCGACTCTGACTTCGTAGCATTTCGCTGCCGCGATCCAGTTTTGTTCTTCCAGCTCTTTCCAAGGTTTGTCGAATTTCTTAGGACCAATGAGGCTAAACACGTCGTCTTCACGCCCGTCTTCCCTAACCAGTGTGGCAGTGAGACCTAACCTTCTCCTTGCTTGAAGATCTGCGGTGATCCTGAACACAGGTGCTGGAAGTAGATGCACTTCATCATAGATTATGAGCCCCCAGTTTTTCTCGTTAAACAGCCTGAAATGAGGGTATTCTTCCTCTGTGCCTCTTTTCTTATAAGTCAGTATCTGATAAGTGGTTACAGTAACTGGGCCCACTTCTTTCTTTTCGCCGCTATATTCTTTGACCATATCTTCAGTTAAATTAGTTTTGTCTAATATCTCACTTATCCATTGTCTTAAGGCAACAACGTTGGTTGTAAGGATCAAGGTTTGTGCTGCAACTTGTTCAATAACCCCCAATCCCACAATGGTTTTTCCAGCTCCGCAAGGAAGTACGATTACTCCGCTTCCGCCTCTTACGCTTCCGCCAGCCCAAAATGCGTCGCGGGCCGCTTCTTGGTACGGCCTAAGGGCAAACGGTTGGCCAGTTGAGGTTCGGCTTTCAAGGGATATATCTAAAGGATCACCTTCGACATAACCTGCAAGGTCTTCGCATGGATATCCCATTTTCACAAGGATTTGTTTCACCAGGCCCCTTGAGTAGGGCTTGATTATTAGGGAGTCTTTTCCCGTTATTTCTTCAATGTGAGGGATCATCTTGTCGGAACGTTTGATTTCTTCCATGATGAGATCGTCACAAGACCTCAATACGAAGGAATCTCCTTCTTGAGTGAGTTTCAAGATGCCGAATTTGGACATGGTATCTTTTATGTATACCTCTATGTTATCCGGCACCGGGTAACGTGAATAGCGTTTAAGCCCTTCGATTACTTCTTCTGGGGTCATTCCGCACGCTGCGGCATTCCATAAAGATAATACCGACAGGCGATATGTGTGTATGTATTCTGGACTTTTTACGAGGTCAGAGAATCGCATGATGGTGTCGCGTGCGTTTTCGTATTCTGCGTTTTCTACTTCAAGTAGAATGCTACCATCGCTCTGCACTATAATTGGATGATCCTTTCCCAAAAGTACTCCTCCTGAAATAAATTATTTCTTTCCTGTGAAGGTTAATAATCCTTGATTATATTCTACGTCGATGTTCCCGTTTCCTTCAAGCTCTCTAGTTTTGGCTACTTTAGGAAGGATACTGTATAATTTACTTGTTAAAATTTATGATCGTACCAAATGGCGGTGTTTTTATTTTGGCTGAACAAAGATCTAACGCATTGGACCCAGACTGTATTCTGCGAGGCTTGAACGAGCCTCAGAGGGAAGCTGTGATGCATAAAGATGGTCCCTTGCTCATACTTGCAGGGGCTGGCAGCGGGAAGACTACCGTGCTTACGCGGCGGGTGGCGTATCTTATATCGCAAGGAGTCGATCCGTGGTCTATTTTAGCGATCACTTTTACCAACAAAGCTGCAAACGAAATGAAATCTCGCATAGAGTCTATGTTGGGTTATCAAGCACAGGGCATCTGGGCAATGACTTTTCACGCTATGTGTTCTAGGATTTTGCGGACCGAGTATCCAAGCATAGGCAAGTCGGGACGATTTACAATAATGGATTCCCAAGACCAAATTAGGATAATGAGGCAAGTTTTGAAGGATATGAACTTGTCTGAGAGACAATATTCTCCTTCAGCCGTTTTGAGGTCTGTTTCGGCTGCAAAGGATAAATTGTGGACGCCTGAAGAAATGTCTAGACAAGCCTCATCCTTTTACGAAACTAAGGTGGCTCAAGCTTACGACTTATATCAAAAGAAGTTGATTGAGCTTCACGGTATGGATTTTGACGATCTGATTATGGAGACAGTGTTCCTCTTGCAGAAAAACAAGGAAATTAGAGAAAAGTATCAGAATAAATTCAAATACATAATGGTAGATGAATATCAAGACACAAACAGAGCCCAATACGAGTTAATAAGGGTTCTTGCGGGAGCTCACAAAAATCTAGTTGTCGTAGGCGATGATGATCAAAGCATTTATAACTTCAGAGGCGCAGATTTAAGGAACATACTGGAATTTGAAAAGGATTATCCTTCGTGCAAAGTTGTAAAGCTCGAGGAAAATTACCGCTCTACCCAGGTGATATTGGACGGAGCGTATAGCGTAGTGTCGAATAACCTTTTTAGAAAAGACAAGCGGCTGTTTACGACGAAAAAAGGTGGGAACCCTATATTTGTCTTTGGAGCTCGTGATCAGTATGAGGAAGCCCAACTGGTCGCTGAAGAAGTGCTGCGTTTGTCTGCGGTTAAGCCTTTGAATTCCATAGCGATCTTGTATCGGACCCATGCTCAATCCAAAAACTTTGAAGATGCCTTCATGCGCATTGGGGTACCTTATACTATCGTAGGCGGTCTGCGGTTTTACGAAAGAAAAGAGATAAAGGATGCCATAAGCTATTTGAGATTGGTAGTTTATCCTAATGACTATATTTCCCTAGATCGCATTATCAATGTTCCTCCTAGAGGGCTAGGTGCTGCAAGTTTGCAGAAGATAATTTCTTATGCTGAAGCGAACAATCTAAGCATAATTGAGGCTTTGTGTAATGCTTCTTCTATTCAGGGGTTGAGCAAGGTAGGTCGAAAGGAAGCCCAGAAATTAGGGGCGATTTTGAAGGAAGTGGCAGAAATGCCCGATGTGCCAATTCATATTGCCATGGGCAACATCTTAGAAGGCACTGGATACATCGAGTGGCTTGCATCAGAAGACACCAAGGAAAGCGAAGGCAGGCTCGAAAACCTACAAGAACTGCTATTATCCATGAAGATGGCGTCTTTAAAAGGCCAAACCGTTTACGACTTTTTAGAAGATCTAGCTCTTGTAAGCGACCAAGATATGTATGATGAAACGCAGGATGCGTGCGTTTTGATGACACTTCATGCGGCTAAAGGACTCGAATTCGACGTGGTATTTCTAGTGGGCATGGAAGAAGGGATTCTCCCTCATGCCAGGTCTGCATATGATGAGACCCAGGTGGAAGAGGAACGGCGTTTGTGTTACGTGGGCATGACCCGGGCTAAGGAACTGTTGTATCTTACTTTTGCCGCAGAGAGAGAAACCTATGTGGGTACGACCTCTCAGGGGATTTCCAGATTTCTTCTTGAAATCCCTGAAGACCTATTGGAGATAAGAGTGTGGAACGCTTATTAGGAGGATTGAAATGCCAGACGAGGGAGATATCATTTCAAAGGAAAAGGCGTTAAAACGTATTGAAGAGCTGCGGGCCGCTATTAATGAGCACAATTACAGATACTATGTATTAGATTCTCCAATTATTAGCGATGCAGAGTATGACAACTTATTCCAAGAACTCAAAACCCTTGAGGAACAATACCCCGAATTCATTACACCTGATTCCCCTACCCAAAGGGTCGGGGGGCAAGTTTTATCGGTGTTTAGATCAGTACCTCATAGCAAACCCGTTTTGAGTCTTTCCAACGCGTTCTCAGAAGGTGAAATAAGGGAATTTGACAGGAGAGTAAAACAACTAGCGGGGGGCGCTGAAGTAGATTACGTAGTTGAACCGAAAATAGATGGTCTTTCTGTGATTCTAAGGTATGAGTCTGGTCTTTTGGCTCTGGGGCTAACTAGAGGTGATGGCATCATAGGTGAAGATGTTACTGCAAACGTAAGGACTATTAAGGCTATACCTCTTAGTCTGCGGCATAGAGAAAAGAGCATCCCTGAATATCTTGAAGTTAGAGGAGAAGTTTATCTTCCCAAACAGGATTTTAAGAAACTAAATGAGGAAAGGGAAGAAGAAGGTCTTCCTACCTTCGCCAATCCACGCAACGCTGCTGCAGGGTCTTTAAGGCAATTAGATCCTCGGGTTACGGCATCTAGACCCCTGAGAGCGTTTTTCTACGAAATAAGGGAAGTACGGGGTGAGGATTGGAGCTTGCCCCGGTATCAGACCCAATGCCTTAGCTGGTTAAAAGAGCTAGGTTTCCCAGTAGCCCAATTCCAGCATTGTAAAGATATTGATCAAGTGATAAGCGTGCTTCCTGAGTGGGAGAAGAAAAGGCACTCTCTTCCTTACGACATAGACGGAGTTGTAATTAAAGTAAATGAATTGGAGATTGCAACCTTGTTAGGGTCCACAGGTCATTCGCCTAGATCTCAAATAGCGTTCAAGTTTCCACCTGAACAAGTTGAGACCAAAGTGAAAGACATAATAGTTCAAGTGGGCAGAACCGGGGTAGTAACTCCTGTGGCAATTTTAGAGCCGGTGAAGGTGTCAGGTTCGACTGTGTCCCGAGCTACTTTGCATAATGAGGATTTTATTAAGGAAAAGGATATAAGGATTGGAGATACTGTTTTGATCCAAAAAGCAGGTGAAGTCATACCTGAGATTGTAAGCGTTGTCAAAGAAAAGAGGACTGGCTCAGAGCGAGAGTTTGTTATGCCTACTCGGTGCCCTGCGTGCGGATCAGATTTAGTAAAGATGCCTGGAGAGGTTGCTTATAGGTGCACTGGCATGGCGTGTCCCGCCCAGATCAAAGAAAGGCTTATTCATTTCGCGTCAAGAGATGCCATGGATATTAGAGGGTTAGGGCCTCGTATTGTGGAGGCACTTTTGAGTTCAGGTTTGGTAAGAGATCCTGGTGACCTATATTTTTTGAAAGAAGAAGATCTAGTTGAACTTCCAAGGATGGGTAAGAAGTCGGCTCAAAACCTGGTTAAAAGCATTGAAAATTCTAAAGAGAGAAGTTTGGACAGGTTGATTTTTGCGTTGGGGATAAGGCACGTAGGGAAACAGACTGCCAGGATTCTTGCAGACCGGTTTGGTACGTTGGATGAATTGATTGAGGCTACCGAGGAGGAACTTACTACCATTCCAGAGATAGGACCTGAAACTGCCAGGTCGATTAGGGTGTTTCTCAACACCGAGTCTATGAAGGAGGTCGTGGACAAGCTTAAGAAAGCAGGTGTGAAGGCAGCCCTCGGTCAAGAGGTCCGCGAATTTAAAGATGGGATTCTCAAAGGCAAAACTTTTGTCATTACAGGTACATTAAAATCTATGCCTAGGTACGAGGCTGAAGAACTGATAGTTTCGTTGGGAGGGCACGTTTCCTCTTCAGTGTCTAGGAATACGTATGCCCTAATCGTAGGTGATTCGCCTGGCTCAAAACTAGATAGAGCGAAGGAATTGGGTGTACCTACTATGACTGAGGATGAGTTTATCCAGATGATTAAAGGGGTGGTATAGCCAGATGGATTTCGACATTAAGAAAATTGCTCGTGATGCGTCTATTGAGTTGCCGGAAGAGTACGAGGAGGATATAAAAGAAGACCTGATCGAGCTATTTGACCACATGAAGCATTTGCTTGAAGCAGACCTAGAAGGATTTTTGCCTACTTTTAGCATGGTGGAAGCAAAGTCTTTGGAATTGTTTGAGGATATCGTGGATGCGAGCCTAAGTCCAGAAGTTTTTCTGGAAAGCGCGCCTTCCATTTACGAAAGGTATTTTGTGGTTCCCAGAGGATCCCAGGAGCCATAGAAACGCAAGGGGCTTGGGATCAAACTTAGTATATAAGGTGGCTTTAAGAATGAAGATATGGGAAATGACGGCGAAAGAAATTTTAGATCTCGTTTCTTCCAGGGATGTATCTGCCATGGAAGTGCTGGATAGTTGCTTTGAAAGGATATCTGAAGTAGAGCCCCAAATCAACGCGTTCATAGAATTGATGGAACCTGTCGCACGGTTGAGCGCAGCCAGAGTTGATTCGATGTTAGACGATGGGGAAAATCCAGGTTTTCTTGCAGGGTTACCTGTTGCCATAAAAGATAATATTTGTGTCAAAGGAGCGCCGTGTACGTGTGGGTCCAAAATCCTGGAGAATTGGATTGCGCCATATGACGCTACAGTGATAAGCCGGTTAGTCGGGCAAGGGGCCATCATAGTGGGAAAGACCAATCTAGACGAATTCGCTATGGGATCTTCTACTGAAACCTCGGCTTTTGGGGTGACTAAGAATCCTTGGGATCTGTCACGGGTTCCTGGTGGTTCGAGCGGCGGGTCTGCGGCTGCAGTTGCCGCTGGCATGGTTCCTATTGCCCTAGGTACTGACACTGGAGGTTCTATTCGGCAACCTGCTAGTTTCACGGGAATATGCGGACTAAAGCCTACGTATGGCTTGGTTTCCAGGTACGGGGTAACCGGTTTTGCTTCCTCATTGGATACAGTAGGTCCAATGGGTGAAACGGTTTGGGATTGCGCCTTGGCGTTAGACGCTATGGCAGGTTTTGATAAGCTGGATCCTGCCTCATATGAAAGGCGAGGGGTATCCTATGTGTCGGGCATAGATAGGGAAGTAAGAGGGCTCAAAGTAGGAATACCTGAGGAACTCTTAGATGGAGTCTCTCCCGACGTGATTGATCGTTTTGAGGCTGTGGTCGATCTTCTCAAAGATTTTGGCGTTGAGATACAAATGTTGAATATTCCTTCGCTGACCTACGCCATAGACATTTATTACATTATCGCTCCCGCTGAGGCATCGTCTAATCTTGCAAGGTTTGACGGTGTAAGGTTTGGGAAAAGGGCGGAAGCGGAAACTTTGGACCAAATGTACGCATCGTCACGAGGATCTGGATTTGGAAAAGAGGTTATAAGACGCATTTTAATTGGTACCTACGCTTTAAGCGCCGGCAACAAAGAGAAGTATTACGTAAGAGCCGCTAAAGCGCGCACCATGTTAATTGAAGATTTTAAAAAGGGTTTTGGAAAAGTGGATCTCATGATTTCTCCTGCTACACCCTACGCAGCATTTGGGATTGGTGAAAAGATCGAAGATCCTCTTTCCATGTATGTAGGTGATCTTATAACGATCCCGGTTAACCTCGCTGGTTTATGTGCCCTTTCTATGCCCATGGGTTTTAGCCAGGTTTCCGGCACAGACCTACCTTGCGGACTGCAAGTCATAGGCAAGCCATTTGATGAAAATACAGTTCTTCGGTTGGGATATTCTATAGAACGAGCGATTGAAGAAGAGATACGCTCCAAGATGGGGCACATGCGACGAGGGTTAGGACTTGCCAGGGAGGCTGAGTTAGTTGACTGATAAGGGACATGAGGCATATGAAATGATGGTTGGACTAGAGGTTCATGTGGAGCTGGCTACTGAGACTAAGATGTTTTGCAGATGTTCGGCAAGGTTTGGGGATCCGCCGAATAGCAATATTTGCCCTATATGCATGGGGCTTCCTGGCGCCCTCCCTCAGCCCAACGCAGAAGCGGTGAGATTGGCGGTAATAGCTGCCCTGGCTTTGAATTGCTCTATTAACCTTAGGAGCAGGTTCGACAGAAAACACTATTTTTATCCTGACTTGCCAAAGGGATATCAAATATCCCAGTTCGACATACCCCTGGCTCAAGGCGGTTACATAGAGATAGATAATCCTCGCAAGAAGATAAGAATAAACAGGGTGCATATGGAAGAAGACGCAGGTAAGTCTATTCATGCAGGCGATGAGATCACTACTGCACGCTACTCCCTACTGGACTTTAACAGATCTGGCGTGCCCCTCATTGAAATCGTTTCTGAACCAGACATAGCGTCGCCTGAAGAAGCGAGACAATATTTGGAAAAACTGCAGAGGACCTTGGCGTATGCTGGTGTTTCCGATGTGAAAATGGAAGAGGGATCCATGAGAGTAGACTGTAACATATCAGTTAGAAAAAAGGGTGAGGAAACTAGGGGTACGCCGTGTGAAATGAAGAATTTGAGTTCCTTCAGAGCTGTGACAAGAGCCCTAGCGTATGAGTTTGAAAGACAAAAGGAGATTCTGGAAGCCGGCGGGAATATACGGCGGGAAACCAGGCATTGGGATGAGGCTGAAGAAGTTACCAAATTGCTTAGAGTCAAACAAACTAGCGATGACTACAGATATTTTCCTGATCCTGATTTACCACCACTGGAATTGAGCCGAGAGTTTGTAGACGAGATAAGGGACAACATGCCGATGCTTCCCGAAGAGATCGTTCGATATTATACGGAAGAATTGGGTCTTCCTGAATACGATGGACAAGTACTTACCATGGATCCTGCAATATCAAGATTTTTCGATGAGTGCGTTTCCTTGGGGGGAGATCCTAAGACGGTTTCCAACTGGATAATGGTAGAGCTTCTCGGATACATGAAGGATAAAGGGATACCGTATGATGAGATACCTGTAAGCGCAGAGCATTTTGTGTCCATGCTGAACCTAATTGAAGATGGGCTGATAAGCGGCAAAATAGCAAAAGATGTTCTTGTATCTGTGATCGAAACGGGCAAGGCACCGGAAGTAATCGTTAAAGAAAAAGGGCTAGAGCAGATTTCTGATGAAGAAACTTTGGCAAAGATAGTGGATGAAGTCATTGCCAACAATCAATCGGTTGTGGAAGAGATAAAAGGCGGCAAAGATAAGGCTTTCGGTTTTTTGGTTGGTCAAGTTATGAAAATGACCAAGGGGAAAGCTAATCCTGCTAAAGTGAACGACCTGTTGAGACAAAGATTATCTGAAATGATGTGAGTTGCTGCAAGTTTTACGAGGAGAAAAGGCAGGTGGCGGGCTACATGCCAAGTAAACGAGATAGCATTTATCTGGAGATTGCAGGGGATCTAAAGGATTCTCAGGTGTTTTTTTCTGAGCCTATGGCAAACCATACTTCATTTAAGATAGGGGGCCCTTGCGATCTTCTGGTGATACCTAAAACTGGGGATGACGCGATGAAGGCATGGTCAAAGTGCAGAAATCTGAACGTACCATGCTATGTTGTAGGTAATTGCACCAATTTGCTGGTTAAAGATGGAGGTTTCAGAGGTTGTATAATCAAACTGTCTCCATACCTTAGCAGCATAACCAGGGATAACAACATGCTCATTATCTCGTCTGGCACATTGTTGCAGGAGGCGTTGGAAGCTAGCGTCCGTTTTGGATTGTCTGGTTTGGAGTTTTCTGCAGGCATTCCAGGAAGCCTTGGCGGAGCGGTAACCATGAACGCAGGCGCCTTTGGAAGCGACATAGGTTCGTTGGTAAAAAGGGTTGAAGTTTATACTTTAGACGATGAGAAGCACTGGATTCCCGCTAGTACCCTGGATTTTTCATACAGGCATTCTTTATTTTCTGATAGAAAAGATTTACTCATACTTTCTGTGGAGCTAGTTCTGACTCCTGGCCGTGTAGACGAAATACAGAAGACTGTCAGGAAGTATCTGCGAGAAAGACGGGCCAAGCAGCCTTTGGATCTTCCATCTGCAGGGAGCATTTTCAAAAGACCCCAAGGAAGATACGTTGGTGAAATGATAGAAATGCTCGGATTAAAAGGATTTTCTTGCGGCGACGCCATGATTTCTCCTAAACACGCAGGATTTATAGTAAATACAGGCAACGCTACTGCTGAAGATGTACTGACCCTTATGGAAATTGTTAAGAAGAGAGTATACGAGGAGTTCGGGGTGATGTTAGAGCCTGAAATAGTGGTGATTGGGGAAGATTGATGAAAATATGAGCAGTTGCATAGTAGAAATTGAGAGCCTCAACTCCCGAGGAGAGGGTGTAGGAATAGTAGTGTCAGGACCGTTCCAGGGACTTAAGGTTTTCGTTCCCAGTACGGTTCCAGGTGACGAGGTTGAGGTTTTAATTATTGAGAGAAAGAAAAGTTACGGTCAGGGTCGGGTAAAAAGGATATTGAAACATGGTCCAGGGCGGGTTGAAGAGATATGCCCTTATGCTTCGCGGTGCGGAGGATGTTCTTGGCAGCATATTGACTACCGCGTCCAACTTGAATGGAAGACTAAGATAGTCGAAGAGACTTTCCGCCGCATAGGGAAAATATATGATTGTGAGGTTTCCCCGTGCATTCCTTCGCCTAAGATTTTGGGATACAGAAACAAAGTGGCAGTGCCTGTCTCTTACCAAAAGGGCCAAGTGGTGGCTGGGTTCTACGAACCTTATACGCACAATGTGGTACCGGTAGAAGATTGTCCTGTTGAAGAGCGCGTAGTTCGGGATGTGGTTAACCATCTTTTGGAGCAAGTCAGAAAACGCAAATACAGGGTGTACAATGAAGAGACGGGAAAGGGAGCTGTGCGTCATCTGGTTGCAAGGGTAGCACCAGGTACAGGCGAAGCCATGGCAGTTTTAGTGTCTGCTGCTCGGAAACTTCCCGGCTTGAAGGATATGGCGTTTGAGCTTATGGAGTCTGTAGATAACCTCAAGAGCGTGATTTTGAATATAAATGATAAAGCGACAAATGTAGTTCTTGGTGATAAAGATTATCTTTTGGCAGGTAGACCCTATATCCGGGATGTACTGGGTGTCGGGGATCCAGAAGAAGGAGGATTGGGCCGCCTTTCTTTTCGAATTTCGCCTCAGTCTTTTTACCAAGTGAATTCATACCAAGCCTCGAATCTGTATGCTACGGCTCTTTCTTGGGCTGAATTGAAGCGTGATGATGTGGTTTATGACATATACAGCGGAATTGGAACCATATCTCTGTTTGCCGCGCTTAGATCTTCTTTTGTCATTGGCCTCGAAGAGGTAGAACCTGCAGTTAAGGATGGATATAAAAATGCCAAAGATAACCGTATCGAGAACGTAACGTTTGAAGCGGGTAAAGCGGCGAGGGTTATGCCTAGGATTTTGGCGAAGTACCCCAAGCCTGATGTGGTAATTATGGATCCGCCGCGGGGAGGTGCTGAAAGAGAGACGTTGGCCGCTGTATCAGATGCAGAACCTAGAAGCATAGTGTATGTGTCGTGCAACCCGGCTACTTTGAGTAGAGACCTTGCTTTTCTAAAAGAAAAGGGTTGGAAAGCTGTTAGGTGCCAGCCTTTTGATATGTTCCCCATGACCAGCCA